>ENA-OZFE01000040-OZFE01000040.1-human-gut-metagenome-genome-assembly--contig:-NODE-40-length-66048-cov-5.785765_pt1 | contig 66048 bp, 47 predicted proteins | sample MGYA00245077_ERZ653627 | MGnify/ENA primary metagenome ERZ653627 (study PRJEB26926, sample SAMN06165121) | human gut metagenome | biome: ENVO:00009003; feature: ENVO:2100002; material: ENVO:00002003...
GGTCCAGAGTTGCCTGAGAGTGTATTTAAGTTAAGCTACGGACCCGATTCAATTATCGATTCAATTACGGAATAGGGTTTAAAGATCTGCTCTATCGTTCGTTCATGACAGGGTTTATCTGAGTTATTCTTCGTTCAGCGCAAGGGCCAAAGAAGCAAAAACAGACCTGGGTTTAGGTAAAAGCAGTTAGCGAAATATCGCAGTACCGGATAAGTGTTTCATCCCCTTGATCTGGCGTTAAGCGGTTTGGCTGCTTCTGTTGTCAATTCCCTGCGCTTCAATCTGCCCCCTAATACAAGTGAACCCGGAATGAAGATTCATTCCGGGTTCAACATTAGGGGTTCAGTTCACGATGCAGGTTCTTTTGCAGCGTTTCAAAAAGTTCGGAAACATATCATCAAAGGCCTAACATCTGAACAATAGACTTTTGAATAACGCTATCGATTTTAAGCGTTAGCCTTCTTCTTTCCAAAGATAGTGCGACCACCCTTGACGGCAAGAATAATTGCAAGAATAAGAAGCACGATAGAAAGAACAGCCTGGATTGTGTTGGCAAACGGATCGCCAGAACCTGCCATGAGTGCCGTGCACTTTGTTTGAAGGGTAAGGCAGAGTGAGGTCAGAGTAACGACAAGCATGAACACCATAGGAATGTAGAACATCTTGTTGTTCTTGCCTGCATTTCCAAGCCATGCACAAACAGCCAAAAGTGCAAGGGCGGCAAGGAGCTGGTTAGCAGCACCAAAGAGAGGCCAGATAATGGTGTAGCCGGTCATACCAAGGGCAATACCTAAGACTACTGTGATAAGAGTTGCAATGTAGGGGTTCGTGAAAAACTTACGAGCGCCAGAAACCTGCTCCATGGTCTTACCGGCAGGAACCCAAAGCTCTTGGAACATGTAGCGAGCAAGACGGGTTGCGGTATCCAAGGAGGTAAGGCAGAACGCAGATACTGCCAAGATGAGCAAGGTGTAAGCGATGCCTTCAACATTTTCAAGACCTGGGATGCAGGCAAGCATCTGAGAAAGACCACCGGCAAATACAGCAGTTGGAGAAGCGTAAGAGCCTGCTGAATATGCAGCCCAAACAAAACCAACAGCGCAAAGAGAAATAACAGCCAAAAGACACTCAATAAGCATGCCGCCATAAGCGATAGGCTGAGCGTTCTTTTCGTTATCGAGCTGCTTTGAAGTGGTACCAGAAGCAACAAGGCTGTGGAAACCAGAGATTGCGCCACAGGCAATAGTGATAAATAAGGCAGGGAACAAGAAGCCAGAAGCAGCGGCTTTGTTTACAACGGCTTTGCCCGTATTGGGATCAATGATGGTGTTGCCTGCTGCGTCAACCGCTACATTGGAAACAGTAAAGTCGGTGAAGGCAGGAATCTGCAAGTTGGCTGCGTCACCTGTGAGACTTGCACCAATGATGCCGATAACGGAAAGAGCAATCATTCCATAGAGTAAATAGCTGCTCAAATAATCGCGAGGTTGGAGCAAGATCCAAACAGGCGCAACGGAAGCGACAGCAATGTAGATACCCAAAAGAATCATCCATGTGTTGTAATCAAGGGAGATTAAGGGGAAGTTATACCCAATAGCTACCAAAACAACGATGATGGCAATGGCGGAAATAACGTTTGCTGCGGTTGGAATATTGCGTCCACGAGTGACGATGCCATAAATAATCGCAACAACAATGAAGAGCATAGAAATCATTGCTGTGCGTTGGTTGGCGAGATTGGAAGAATCGGTTGAATTTGCGAGACCCGTTGCGAAGGTGTTAGCAACGATGGAAGCGAAGGCTGCAACAACCAAAACCAAGGTGAGGTATGCAAAGATGCAGAAGAGTTTCTTTGCTGTGTCGTCAATGTTTTCAGCGATAACAGAAGCAATTGTCTGACCCTTGTGGCGCAAGGAAGCGAAAAGTGCGCCAAAGTCATGAACGGCACCGAAGAAAATACCGCCGATGATAACCCAAAGTAAAACAGGAACCCAACCAAATACTGCCGCCTGAATTGGGCCGTTAATAGGACCAGCACCAGCGATGGAAGAGAAGTGGTGACCTAAAAGGACGTAAGGCTTTGCGGGAACATAGTCTACGCCATCCTGCATTTCTTGAGCAGGGGTAGGTCGCTTAGGATCGACGCCCCACTGCTTTGCGAGCCATCCGCCATAAAAGACGTAGCCCACAATGAGCAGAATAAGAGCACCGATCAAAACAAACATTGCGTTCATTTGTTTTGAACCTTTCTTATTCGTCAGTAAGTAATGTCAGGTTGCTTTCGAGTGCTTGACTCAATTGCTTCCCTGCGGCATTCGTAAAAATCTGCTTCCCTTTAGGGCGTGATAAATCCACCAAAGCAAGACGCAAATCGGCCCAACCATGAAAACTCATGCGGTACGATTTACGGAAGCGAGTTTTACAAAGAAGCTGTGCAGCTTTGTCGGTTGCAGAATTTGCAATAATAACAAGAGATATAGCGGTAGACATGTGATTAGGGCCTGCAGGAACTTTTCTGAAAGCTTTTTGCTTCATAAAGTCAATGGCTTCACCAAGAGCTTCTTCGTTGAGTGCTTCCAAGATATCAACGAAGAGGTATTCATGGGTGTTAACTTCCCAAAGTTTTGCACGCTTTACGAGCACATACTGCTCTCCATAAGAATGGAACTCAGCATATCCGGGGAAGCTATGCCCTTCGAATCGGTAATTCTTGATGATGTCGTAGTTTGCGCTATGGGCAGCCAATAGGCGAGTAAGCAAGTCTTCGCGTTTGTCAGTTGCCATAGCGAGCAAGTCCTCTCTTTTCCCGTTGCCCGATCTGCGGGAATTGATAACGGTAAGTTTTCCTTAGAGGGCTGCTTCGAATGTTTTCATTTCCTGCACATCGTGCAAATTGTCATCTCTGTTGCACAAGCGAACGCATTATAAGACCAGATAATGTGCAAAATCCTTAGAAAATGGAATTTCTTTCAATTTGGTAACATTTTTCGTGTAAGTGGAGGGCAAGAAACCCTCCACTTACCATTTGGCGGTTTTAATTGGTGGCACCAATTCCCCACGCAGCGTCGATATCGTAAGGAGTTGCCTGATAAACGTAGTAATTAAGCCAATTGGTATAGATAAGTTGCGCAGAGGCACGCCAATTTGAAATGGGCTTTTGGGTGGGATCGTCATTAGGGAAGTAATGCTTAGGAAGCGGGGCGCTTTCCTCTTTCTTTAGATCGCGGAAGTATTCCCCTGCAAGGGTGTCGGAATCATATTCAGGATGACCAAATATAAAGAAATGGCGACTGTCGGTGCTTTTTGCAATGAAAACACCTGCCTCGTCAGATACCGCAATAAGTTCCAAATCGGGGTTAGCGGCGATATCTTCTGCGCGAACTTCAGTGTTGCGAGAGTGGGGCGCATACACCACATCGTCTAAACCACGAACAAGTGGCGAAGAAGGTTTTAGGATTTGATGCTCAAAAATGCCCGTCATTTTTTCTTCCAGCATATATTTAGGAATACCGAAGTGGTAATAAGCACCTGCCTGAGCGCCCCAGCAAATATAAAAGGTAGAGAAAACATTAGTTTTGGCCCACTCCATGATTTCACAAAGTTCGGGCCAGTAATCAACATCTTCGAATCTCATGCGCTCAACAGGAGCACCCGTGATGATCATTCCGTCGTAGCGTTTGCTGCGTACATCATCAAGGCTGCGATAAAACGAAGCGAGATGTTCTGCTGGAACATGAGTTGCCTGATGGCTGATGGTTTGTAAAAGATCGATCTCAATCTGCAAGGGGGTATTGGAAAGCTTGCGCAGTATTTGCGTTTCAGTTTCTATTTTTGTCGGCATCAAGTTAAGGATAAGAACACGCAATGGACGAATGTCTTGATGAATTGCGCGATGCTCGGTCATTACGAAAATGTTTTCGCTCTCTAAAATACCTGTTGCGGGTAGGGAATCGGGAATTCTAATAGGCATAAGGCTATCCTTTCAAAACCGCTTAACAGTACGTTTATTATAGTGACGACAGTGGAAAAAGGAGCCGTCGCATACAGAAGCATTTTTGCATCATTTTGTAAGATGGTAATAAAACCGCAGGTAGAAGGCGTGAGTTTTATTATCTATAACTAGCTATCGGAAAATGCTTGGGAAACTTTAGGCTGTTCAAATAAAAAATGGTGTGGTGTTTTCTCTCGAACGGTATTATCAATCAGTGCGAACAAAAACAGTGTTTAGGAATTTCTAAGGAGAACTTATGGCTCAATCAATTGCAACAAAGTGTGTGCAGGGAGGCTATCATCCAGGAGATGGGGAGCCACGACAAGTTCCAATTTATCAAAGCACCACTTGGAAATACGATACAAGTGAGCACATGGGCAAGCTCTTCGACCTAGAAGAGTCGGGCTATTTTTATACTCGCTTGCAGAATCCTACGAATGATTATGTGGCGGCAAAAATTGCTGAACTTGAAGGCGGAACAGCAGCTATGCTCACCTCTTCGGGTCAAGCGGCTAACTTTTTTGCTGTCTTTAATATTGCGGGCAATGGAGACCACATTGTGGCATCTTCGGCAATATATGGAGGAACGTACAACCTGTTTGCTCATACAATGGAACGTATGGGTTTGGAGTGCACTTTTGTAAGCCCTACCTGTTCTGAAGAGGAGCTCGAGGCTGCTTTTAAGCCCAACACTAAAGCGGTATTTGGTGAAACTATTGCAAACCCCGCTTTGACGGTTTTGGATTTGGAGCGTTTTGCTCGTGCGGCGCATGCGCACGGTGTTCCTTTTATTGTGGATAACACCTTTCCCACTCCTGTTAATTGCAGACCTATTGAGTGGGGTGCAGATATCGTTACCCATTCAACCACCAAGTATATGGATGGCCACGGTGCTGGGGTTGGTGGCTGCATCGTTGATTCGGGTAAGTTTGACTGGAATGCCCATGCCGATAAATTCCCAGGCTTAACAACGCCAGACGAAAGCTACCATGGTGTTGTCTATGCCGAAAAGTTTGGTCTTGAAGGAGCTTTTATTACAAAGGCAACGGCTCAGCTTATGCGTGATTTTGGCTCTATTCAGTCGCCGCAAAATGCCTTCTTGCTTAATATGGGACTTGAAAGCCTACATGTGCGTATGGCGCAACATTGCAAAAATGGCCAAGCAGTTGCGGAATACTTGCAGCAGCATCCAAAAGTTTCTTGGGTTCGCTATTCTGGTTTGCCCGAGGATGATAATTATGAGTTGGCTCAGAAGTATCTGCCTAATGGAGGCTGTGGTGTTGTGAGCTTTGGTGTCGCGGGAGGCCGAGAAGGTGCCGAGACATTCATGAAGAATCTAAAGCTTGCTCAGATTGCCACGCATGTTGCAGATGCCCGTACGTGTGTGCTTCATCCCGCAAATGCTACGCATCGCCAGATGAATGACGAAGAACTTCTTGCTGCAGGAATCAGTGCTGACCTTATTCGTTTGTCTTGCGGCATTGAGGCAACTGAAGATCTTATAGCCGATATTGAGCAGGCACTCGCTGCTGTTTAAAATAGAACCTGTATTTGTCAACAATCTAAACGCAAAGGGGGAGCGCCATGGGTCAGGCCAGTCAGCAAGAATGGCAGCCGCTTGTTTCGGTGATCATGCCTATTTTTAATGCGATGCCATACCTTGACCAGGCGCTCTCTAGTGTTAGGGAACAAACCTATCAAAATCTTGAAGTACTGTGCTTAAACGATGGCAGTACTGATGATTCGCTCTCTTGTATGGAAAGACACGCTGAACAAGATGTTCGTATCGTGGTAGTTGATAAAGAAAACGAAGGCTATGGTGCTACCTGCAACAAAGGTCTTTCCATTGCGCGTGGTGAGTGGATTTTCTTTCTTGAACCCGATGATTGGATTGAAAAAACTTGCGTGAGTACGCTCGTTGACGCTGCAAGAATCTATGCAGGTTCTGTTCCGCCTGTTGATGTTGTTAAAGCGGGGTATTGGCGTGTTGTTTGTCATGAGGGGAAAGAAGTAAAAGAACGCTGTAATTTCTTGGGGCGCATTAAGCCTTCTGCGCAGCCTTTTACCGTTGAGAGAGCTCCCCATTTATTACGCCACCATCCTTCAATTTGGTCTGCGCTATACCGAAGAAAATTCTTGAACGAAATGAATATTCGTTTCAAGGAAATTCCTGGTGCAGGTTGGGCTGATAATCCTTTCTTGATTGAAACACTTTGTCAGGCAAAGGCTATTGTATACGTTGATAAGCCCCTGTATTGCTATCGTGCAGAAGCACCTGATGAGGCAAAAGCGGCACTTGCTCGAAATCCTTTTATTCCTTTTGAACGTTGGCACGACATGATGGACATTCTTGAACGCTTGGGAGTAAAAAAGAAGGCAATTTTATATGCGCAAGTTGCGCGAGGCTTTCTGTATAAAAACCAGGTTGCTTCGGCAGTTGGTATTGATCAACCTGAGATAAAAGATGAGCTCATTCGTATGTTTAAGCGCATGGATCCTGAGCTTGTTTATAAAGAGCGTTCGGTTTCTCCTGAAGATAAGTTACTTTTTGCTCAGTTGCTTGATTTGCCGGCACCAAAAATCGACAAAGGGGCCTACAAAAAATATCTTCTTTCCGAAGGGCTATATTCCATGCGCAATATTGGCATTGCTAACACCGTGAAAAAAGTATTTAATCGCAGCTAGTTGGCAGCTAATTGCCGACGTTCTAAACTTCTAGTCTTTTAGCTTTGGCATGGGACGCCATGAGGTGTCGTGGCGAAGTTTTCTTCCCGTATGCATTCCTTTAAATAAAACTTTAAGCCCTTTTGGAATGTCATGTTTGTCGCCTGCGAAGAGACGAATACACTCCATTCCAAAGGTGAGTGCGGTACCAAATTGAAATGAAAGTGGCTTGTAGTCGTTGTGTTCTTTAAGGTATTGAGCCATGTAGCCACGATTTCTCATAGTGTGAAAGCGGAGCATGTCGCTTGCTTTATTGAGTTTGCGAACATTGCCAACGCGTAAGTGATCCTGTTCACGAGTGCGTTGCATAAGCACATCGGGAATAAGGATGGGGTGGGTAACCTTTGAGCAAAGGTATCCATACATAGTGTCGTCCCAGTGAATGAAGAAGCGAGGGTCAGGTAAGCCAACTTCTTCAATGACGCTGCGATGGAATAAGCCACCCTCGAAGCACACGGCATTCATTGGCTTGAATCGTTCGTTTTCTTCGAATCCTGATGGCGCAACAGGATTGAGCATGCCAAGTCCTGTGAGATATTGATACTGCCAATAAAAAGGCTCGCCGTTGAAATTGAGCTTGCTGCACTGAATGGCCCGATGGTCATTGATGAGCGCTTCGTCCATCCAGGGCTGAAGAAGCTCAAGGGCGTTGGGAACTACACGAACATCATCGTCCATGAGCCAAATCCAGTCATACCCAGCAGTAAAGGCAAGCTCGACGCCTTTAGAGAAACCACCAGAACCACCAAGATTTTCTTCCATGGGCGCCCAGGTAACTTCAGTTTCCTTCAGGGATAGTTTGAGATCTTTGCACATTGCTCCAACGTCAGGATCATTGTCGTTGTCGACCACAAAAACCTGAGCAGGCTTGAGAGTCATGTTCTCAAAGCTTTCAAAAAGCACTTTTAATAGATCTTTTCTTTTGTATGTAACAATGACTATTGCGGTTTTTGCATCTATCAAAACGGTCACCTTAAGGAGCACTTTTACGGCAAATAAAAGTGAATATGCATCATTTCTGGGGGTTATTATCTGCTGTCTAGCTTTTTCCTACAAGATGGCTTCACGAAATAAGCGTGAGTTGTGAAGGAAAGAGTAAAGATAGTTCTTAAACGGCCAAGAGTGAAAGGCGCATCGCCTCGTGATTGATTCCGTATTTTATGTGGCATCAATTCGTTTTTTACGGGACATCAAGCCTTCGTATTCTGTGTGAAGTCAGAAGAGGTAATGCGTAAATACAAGTCAATTAGCGCGCTCTTCTAGTTTTCTTATGGGATTGGCATGTGAAGGGTATAATTAATTGGTTGTATATCCATACATCATTGAATTTATTTAATGCCATACATGCTTACTGAGTATTGTGGCGTAATACGGAATTGTAGTTGAGTGAAAATAAAACTCGTTAATAAGAAGGTTCAGCAAGGAGCAGGCAAGTGAATTGGTTTGAATGCATTGCCTTATTTCTTGTTGCGGGAGTGGCGACCATGCTGCTCGTTCCTGTTGCAAAACGCATAGCAATACACTTTGACGCCATTGATTATCCTAGTGCGCGACGTGTTAACATGCTCCCTGTTCCACGCATGGGTGGTATTGCTCTGCTTGGTGGTCTTATTGTTGCCTTAGCGGTTTTGTTTGTTGGTGTGGGTTTTTTGGGATGGAAAAATCCCTTTGTATCACACCCTGATTTAAACGTTAATTATTTTGGTGTTGCTCTAGGCGTTGTGGTTATTTTCTTTGTGGGAGCACTTGATGATGTGCTCGACCTTAAGCCAAAACCTAAATTTATAGGGCAGATTATTGCTGCTTGTATTGTTGCTGCATCAGGGGTTTTGCTCTCTGATATTCGAAACCCTTTTGGTGAAGGCTATATTGAATTCGGATGGCTTGCTTATCCTATAACCGTTTTTTATTTGGTTGCCTTTGCAAATGTCATCAACCTGATTGATGGCCTAGATGGACTCGCTGCGGGTATCACAGCTATTTCTGCTGCTACTATTTTCGTATTCTCTGTTTTAACCGGACGTCCTGATTCTGCTGCGATGAGCATAATTTTATTTGGGATATGTCTTGGTTTTTTGCGTTACAACTTCAATCCAGCCTCTATTTTTATGGGGGATTCAGGGGCTTTGCTATTGGGCTTTTCCCTTGGAGTTGTATCGCTCTTTGCGGTAGCTCGCTCAGCTTTGTTTGTTTCGTTGCTCGTTCCCATTTTGGCAGCGGGTGTTCCTATTATGGATACCGCTTTTGCTATCATTCGCCGCAAACGCGCCCATCGTCCTGTTGATGAGGCTGATCGCGGTCATATCCATCATCGCTTATTGGAAGCAGGGTTCACGCAACGTGCAACTGTTCTCATTATGTGGGCGTGGACGGCGGCCCTTGCTCTTTGTGCGGTTCTTATTACGGAGCTTAGTGGGTGGGCTCGAATTCTCATCCTTGTTGTTATTGCGGTTATTACGGGTTACGGAATCATTAAGCTTCGATTGCTTCAACCAGTACTTCTTCATCACTACAACCCTCGCGGAAAGCGATCGGGCGGTTTGGCGAAAAGTAAAGAAGAAAAGGATGATTCAGGTACTTTGACGTCTTCTGATACTTCGTCTCGGCATAAGGGATGAGACCTTTAGTGCACGTTTCCGAATCGAATGGTTCAGAGTGGCGTTTTTAAATGGTCCAGAGCAGCACGCTTTGGTCGCTTTGGCAAAAGGGTACTCGGCGGGATGGCGGTTTAGTAAAGCGGCATTTTTTGCAAGATGGCGAAAAGAGGGTTCGCAGTGGCTAATAAGAACGAACAAGTAATTCTTTGTGTAAACATTGGTAATACGGTTACTAAATTGGGTTTATTTCGCGAAAAAGAGCTTGCGGCGACGTGGGTTGTTACAACGCCTTTTTCCACTACGGTAAGCGAAGTTCAAACGGTGCTCATGACATTTGCTGCTTCGTTGAACGATGAAGCTCTAAAGAAACCCGATGATGGAATTGTTGCTTCAGTTGTTCCAACTGTTACCGATAAGTGGATTTCCGCACTCAATATTGAATGCGGAAAGCAGCCTTTAGTGGTGGGCCCAGGGTTAAAAACGGGAATCAAGCTTGGCTATAGTGACCCTTCAGAAATAGGTGCTGATCGTATTGCAGATGTGGTGGCAGCGCGTAGTAAGTATTCCTGTCCGCTCATAGTTATTAACATGGAAACCACCACAACGTTTGAAGTCATCAACGATAAAGGTGAATTTGTGGGGGGAGTAATTGCTCCCGGGCTCGAAGCTTCAGTGCGTGAGCTGAGTAATGTGGCTGCTAAAATTCCGGTAATAGAAGTCAAGGCTCCTGCAACTGTTATTGCAAAATCCACCCGCGAATCGGTGCAGGCAGGCGCCGTTATGGGCGAGGTTGCCCGTATCGATGGACTTGTTGAAATGATGTGGGCAGAACTTGGATATAAAACGCGCGTAATAGCGGCAGGTTCGCATGCTCATCTTATTCAAACGCTTTCAAAAACGGTAGATGAGTGTGTGGATAACCTTACTCTTCACGGACTCAACCTCTTGTATATGCGTAATAGAAAATAGACAGGTGCAGGCACGTGAAAAGTAAGGACAGTATTTCGAAGTCTACGTTCTATTTTTACTCCTTTGACCTAGCCACGTTAAGATAAGTGGCAAGGAGGAATTTTGTGAGACTCGATAGTTTAGAAATTGGTAAGGACGCCATCATTGCGTCGGTAGAATCAAGCGATGGCGCTCTTCGGCAGCATATTCTTGATATGGGGCTTACTCCTGGTACTGAAGTAACCATGATGAAGTACGCTCCCATGGGCGACCCAATGGAAATTCGTCTTCGCGGTTATGAGCTTACCTTAAGACGCGATGATGCCTCCCGAATCGAGCTCGTAGATGTACATGACACAGATACAGTTGTGCGTGAGCCTCCGCGAACAGGTGCAACAACTCATCCTGCGCTTGGCGAGGGCTATCATCCTCGCCGTATGCGTAAAGCAATTCCGCAGGGTTCTCCTATTACGTTTGCGCTGGTAGGAAATCAGAATTGCGGAAAAACCACGCTTTTCAATAGGCTTACGGGGTCTAATCAGCACGTGGGAAATTTTCCTGGTGTAACGGTTGATCGTAAAGATGGCGTGATTTGCGGTCATCCCGAAACAACAGTAACTGACTTACCAGGTATTTATTCCCTTTCTCCCTATACGGGAGAAGAAGTTGTAAGTCGGCAGTTTATTTTAGATACTCGACCCGATGCGGTCATTAACATAATCGATGCTACCAATATTGAAAGAAACCTCTATCTTACGTTGCAGCTTATGGAGCTCGATCGTCCCATGGTTGTGGCGCTCAATATGATGGATGAGGTTGCTTCCAATGGTGGAACTATTGACGTCAACTTGCTGGAACGCCAACTTGGTGTGCCTGTTGTGCCTATTTCTGCTGTGAAAAATGAAGGTATAGACGAGCTAATTGAACATGCGATTCATGTTGCTCGTTTTGATGAGCGGCCGGGGCGTGTTGATTTTTGTTCAGGTGCGGAAGACTCTCGTGATGGCGGGGCTTTGCATCGTTGTATCCATGGTATCGCCAACCTTATTGAAAATCACGCTACGGCTTCTTCTATTCCGGTTCGATTTGCCGCTACGAAGTTGGTTGAGGGCGATGCACTTGTTATCAAAGCTCTTTGCTTAGAGCAAAATGAACTGGATGCTATTGAGCATATTATTTGTCAGATGGAAGAAGAATCTGGTTGTGATCGCATGGCGGCGCTTGCCGACATGCGTTTCTCGTTTATCGAAGATATTTGTGCAGAGTGCGTGGTTAAGCCGCATGAAAGCTTGGAACACAAGCGTTCGGTGGCCATTGATCGTATCCTTACGGGGCGTTATACCGCTATTCCAATGTTTCTCCTTATTATGGGGCTTGTGTTTTGGCTCACGTTTGGCGTAATAGGGGCAGCGCTTCAAGATGGACTTGAGGAATTGATTTCAGCGGGAATCGATGCTGCCGATGCTGGACTTGCCGCCTTTGGTACAAATCCCGTAATGACTTCTCTTGTTGTTGATGGTGCATTAACGGGTGTTGGCAGTGTTCTTTCGTTTCTGCCTATTATCGTTGTGTTATTTATTTTCTTATCGCTTCTTGAAGATTCTGGCTATATGGCGCGCGTTGCTTTTGTTATGGATAAGATACTGCGTCGTTTTGGTCTATCGGGGAGGAGCTTCGTTCCTATGCTTGTGGGCTTTGGCTGCAGTGTTCCAGCAATTATGGCAACCCGAACCCTGCCATCTGAGCATGACCGTAAGATGACAGTAATGCTTACACCGTTTATGAGTTGTTCTGCAAAACTGCCCGTGTATGGTCTTTTATGTGCGGCGTTTTTCCCTCAGGCTGCAGCGCCCGTTATGGTTTCTCTGTATGTACTTGGTATTGTGGTTGGAATGGTGGTTGCCGTTCTGCTTAATCGCACCGCGTTCAAGGGAGACCCCGTACCTTTTATTATGGAACTGCCCAACTATCGTTTTCCGAGTATAAAGACAACTCTTTTATTAGCTTGGGATAAAGCGAAGGGTTTCATTACTAAAGCGTTCACTATTATTTTTCTTGCCTCAATTGTTATTTGGTTTTTGCAGACGTTTGATTTGCGTTTTAACGTGGTCTCCGATCAATCGCAAAGCATGCTTGCGGGGCTTGGCGGCTTAATTGCACCTGTGTTTGAGCCTCTTGGTTTTGGCGATTGGCGAGCATCAACGGCACTGGTATGTGGTCTTATTGCAAAAGAAAGTGTAATTTCAACGCTAACGGTGCTCTTAGGTTCTACTTCGGCGGCTGCGCTTTCGGGAATGTTTACGCCCCCTGTTGCGTATGTTTTCTTGGTTTTTGTACTGTTGTATCCGCCGTGCGTTGCTGCCATCAGTACGGTTCGTTCGGAGCTTGGCGGACGCTATGCCCTGGCTGTTTTTGCCTTGCAAGTTAGCGTTGCTTGGATTGTGGCCTTTTTGATTCATTTGGCATTTATGGCAGTGGGATTGTTGTAAGGGAGCGGAGTATACGGAAAAAGGTAACTTAACTAGCCATACTTACTGCTGGGTGTTATCTATCAACGTCGAAAGACTTTGGAGTCATGGGGAGCACAGCGCAATCTTCCATTCGTTCTGGAAGTCCCAATGAGTATTCTTAACCTGCTAAAGAAATTGCGTTGTTGCGTGATTATTGTAAATAGGATTACGGAACAACGGCCTGGTGCTCTACGAATAACCCTTCTCCTCCTGCTTAATTCGTGAAGAATTCGCGCGGGTTTGGCGTGTTTTTATTGACACGCGCGCGAGGGGCACTATACACTACAAAGGTTCGCTTTCAAAAGCCCCGTGTGTGCTTGTGGTTTGGACTCTTTTTCCAAAGGCGAACGTGAGCGTTTTTGAGTTGTCCAGAACTCAAAAATAAGCAGCGTTTTGCACGATGAAAAAAGAACTAGCGGAGTAGGATCCCGCGCTCCCAAACAAAGAGCAACTTTTGAAAACAAACAAAACACTGTTACTTATTTGGAGGAACACTGTGAAGACATACTACGCAAAGCCCAACGAAGTTGAGCGCGAGTGGTTTCTCATTGATGCTGAGGACCAGGTTCTTGGTCGTGTTGCATCTAAGGCTGCTCATATCTTGAAGGGTAAGCATAAGCCACAATACACCCCTCATGTTGATACGGGTGACTTCGTTGTAATCGTTAATGCTGACAAGATTCGTATTTCTGGCGTAAAGGCAACTTCAAAGGAATACTATCGTCACAGCGGTTATCCAGGCGGACTCAAGTGCGAGACCTTCCAGGAAGCTATGGAAAAGCACCCAGAGCGCGTTATTGAACATGCTGTAAAGGGCATGCTTCCTAAGAATACGCTCGGTCGTGCAATGGCTAAAAAGCTTAAGGTATATGCTGGTGCTGAACATCCACATATGGCCCAGAAGCCTCGTGAGATCAAGATGGAGGATAACTAATGGCAGGCGAAGCAATTTATTACGGCACTGGCCGCAGAAAGAATGCTGTTGCTCGCGTTCGTATCGTTCCTGGTACGGGCAAGGTTACCGTTAACGGTCGTGAGGGCGCTGAATTCTTTGGTCGTCAGGCACTCGTTGATTACGCAACCGCTCCTTTCGTAGTAACCGATACTAAAGATCACTTTGACGTAATTGCTCGCTGCAATGGTGGCGGCGTTACTGGTCAGGCTGGCGCTCTTCGTCACGGTATCGCTCGTGCTCTTCTTGAAGCAGGCGAGTATCGTGCAGAACTTAAGCGTGCAGGCTTCTTAACTCGTGACTCTCGTATGGTTGAGCGTAAGAAGTACGGTCTTAAGAAAGCTCGTAAGCGCCCTCAGTTCTCAAAGCGCTAAGGTTACGCTTTCGTTTGGCTTGCTTTATGGGCAAGTTCAATATGCGAAGAATATATCGCAAATCAAAACCCGTCATTATATGGCGGGTTTTGTTGTTTGATGGCCTGTAGGATACGTTTTTCTGTAAGCCTGTCCTTCCTTGTTTTAGGCATCTTTTGAAGCTGTATACTCTGCCGCCAAAAAGAAAAGATCTCTTAGAAGTACTTTTGTGTATCTAGTCCAAAAGCAAGCAAAAATCCCGAGTTTGTTTCTTGTATTAACAGGAATAGGAAAGGGGTTAGAAATGCAAAAAGTAATCTGGAGCAATTCCCTTCTGTCGATATAGCCGTTCTTGGAAGATTAAACAATTCCGAAAACTAATAGAAAAATAAGATTTTCGGAGTAAATAGCTGATATACTCCGAGATATTAAACACTACTCAATTTTTCGGAATAGGTTTGTCAAATGAGGCTAATAGAAAGATCCTACTACCTTGATAGATTAATGGGTGCTGTTGGCTCACCTGATATCAAGGTTGTTACAGGCATTAGGCGTAGTGGTAAATCAAAGCTTCTGGAAGCTTTAGCAGACCAGATTCGCAAAAACGACCCTGTGGCAAATATTATTCGCATCAACTTTAATTTGCTTGAATTCGAACCGATTAGTGAATATCATGCGCTGCATAATTACATAGAAAAGCGTTACATAGATGGCGTATCTAACTTCGTTATGATTGACGAAGTTCAGCTATGCAAGGGCTTTGAAAGAACCATTAATAGTCTGCATGCCTCTGAGAAATACGATATTTATATAACAGGCTCAAATGCCTTTTTACTTTCGAGTGACCTCTCAACCTTATTTACAGGACGCACCTTTGAAATAGAGGTGTTCCCGTTTTCTCTTGAAGAATTTACACAATATTACGAAATCAAGCAGCCTGAAGAAGCACTTTCTCGATACTTGAGAGAAGGTGGCATGCCTGGTTCATTTGTTTATGCTGATGAAAGAGCTAGGTATACCTATATTTCCGATGTGCTCGATACTCTTGTTCTGCGTGATATCAAGCAAAAGTATCACGTGCGTAATACAGAACAGTTAAAACGGGCTTGTAATTTCCTTATGGACAATATTGGTAACATTACTTCGGTATCAGCAATGGCAGCGCGTCTTTCTTCGGCTGGCTTCAGGATCAGCGATAAGACTTTGGCTCTCTACATGGATTATCTTTGTGATGCGTTTGCTTTTTATAAGATTTCTCGTTATGACATTGCGGGGAAAAAGTACCTTACTACTGGTGACAAATATTATCTGTCTGATCATTCTTTTCGTTATGCAAAGCTTGGTACCAGAAAGCTCGATTACGGGCATGTTTGCGAAAATATGGTTGCTATAGAATTGCTCCGTCGTGGGTGGGAAGTGTATGTTGGCGTCCTGTACCAAAAGGAAGTTGATTTTGTTGCTATTAGGCGCGATGAACGAATGTATATCCAAGTGAGCGATGACATCTCTCAGGAAAAAACATTTCAGCGTGAAATCGACCCTCTTCTTAAAATTCGGGACAACTATCCCAAGTTTGTTATTGCTCGTACGGGGCATGATTTGGTTGATTGGGATGGTGTAAAGGTAATTGATTTAGCTCAATGGCTTATGGGTTCTTATTGCGTATAACATGCGCAAGTTCAAAAGGGTTCCAGGGATTGAACTTGAAGATTGGGCAGAGGTTGTTTTCTAATTACAGTTATGAAGTTAGAGTTAATCTTGCAAAGTGATTTGTATAGGCATATTCCTGTGTAAATAGTGCGCTAATGAAAAGTCCCAAAGAAAGTAATTACTAAGCAATGAGCAATCGATCGAATATAAAAACCGAGCAGTCACGGACAATGAAGAGCCAAATTGAATCCAGAGCCGAACAGCAGAAAACAAGAGGCAATCAACAAGACTTTGTAGATAAGCAAAGGGTAATGGCTAAGCAGCAAAAAACCCACGTCTTGCAAACGGCAAGAAGTATGAATCCAGATACACTAGTTTTTCCTTCGGAAAATGGGATGGCTCCTAAAATGACAGAGCAATTTCTGCTGGGCAAAACTGTATTGTTCGATATGGATGGAACACTGCTTGATACCTTTGAGCCTATTCTTATAAGCATGCGGTATGCCACAAAGAAAGTTTTAGGACGCGTGATTCCTGATAGCGTGCTTGTGGAAGGTGTGGGCCAGCCACTTGTTGACCAGATGGTGGCGCTGGCAGACGAGCCAAACCAAAGCGATGAACTGCTTAAAGTTTATCGTGCTCACAACGAACAGAACCTGTACGAAAACAGTAAGCCTTTTCCAGGTGTCGCTGAAACGGTTGCAGAAGTAAAAGCTTTAGGCGCCAAGGTTGGGGTAGTTACCTCAAAGCGCCATTCTATTGCGAGTGGAAGTTTGTCTTACTATGGCTTGCTTGATCAATTCGACTGCTTCGTTGGTTTGGAAGACAGTACAGAGCACAAACCAAACCCAGAACCTCTTTTCGTTGCGGCGAATATGTTAAATGTGAACATTTCATCCTGTATCTATGTGGGTGATAGCCCTTATGACATGCAGGCGGCTCAAGCAGCGGGTATTCCTCATATCGCTGTTACCTGGGGAAAGTTTTTCTCTCGGGAAATTTTGGAAGCAGAGCATCCTCAAAAACTCATCGATTCGCCCAATGAACTAGTAAAGGCATTGTATGAAATCCTATTAAAGTGAGTGATACAATAATTTTTTATTATTGGAATCGATGTTACCGCAGTAAGGAGCATCATGAACAACTCTCACAAGAACCCTGTCGTCGGAATTATTATGGGGTCAGAATCCGATATGCCAGCAATGGAAGCCTGCATGAAGCAGCTCGATGAGTTTGGCATTCCTTATGAAGTAAAAGTAGCGAGCGCTCACCGTAAGCCAGCCGAAGTTCATGTTTGGGCAAGCACTGCAGCAGAGCGTGGAATTAAGGTTATTATTGCGGCAGCTGGCAAAGCTGCTCACTTAGGTGGTGTAGTTGCTGCGTATACGCCGCTACCCGTTATCGCTGTTCCTATGAAAACGAGCGATTTGGGAGGGCTTGATTCTCTTCTTTCTATGGTTCAAATGCCAAGCGGTGTTCCGGTAGCTTGCGTTGCTATTAACGGCGCAAAGAACGCTGCTATTCTGGCTGTTCAAATGATTGGTACGGGTGACGAAGCGGCTCGCGCCAAAATTGCTGCATTCAAAGAATCTATGGCAAACGCATAATCGCAAACACCCAAAGAGAGGACACCGTGGCTAAATCATTTTTGATGGGCAACGAGGCCTTCGCGCATGCGGCTCTTGAAGCTGGCGTGCGTGTTTGCGCAGGTTACCCAGGAACTCCTTCTTCTGAAGTAATTGAAACTATTGCAAAAGCACACGAAAACGGCTCAGCAGAAGGGGTCTATGTTGAGTGGTCAACCAACGAAAAAGCTGCTTTAGAGTTGCTTGCAGGTGCTGCCTATTCGGGTGCTCGTACGCTCTATACCTGTAAGCAGGTTGGTCTTAACGTTGCGAGTGACGCATTGATGTCTCTTAACTATGTAGGAGTTGAGGGCGGAACCGTTTTGTTTGTGGCAGACGACCCTGGTCCTATTTCTTCGCAGACCGAACAGGATACCCGTCGTTTTGCGTCATTTGCTAAGGTTCCCGTTTTTGACCCTGCAACGCCTGAGCAAGGTTGCGCCATGATGAAGGCAGCCTATGACTTGTCGGAAAAATATCGAACACCCGTCATCATGCGTCCCACTACGCGTATTTGTCACGCATCGACGTTTTTCGATATTGCCGACCACACTACGGCGCATTCTGTAAAAGGGTTTGAAAAAGATTCTAAGTGGGTAATTTTTCCGCCGCGTGCCTATCGAGGGCACGGTGAAATCAATGAGCGTCTTGTTCGTATTGCAGAGGAATTTGCTACGACTGATTTTAACCCTTGTGAACAAGTGGGTGCAGCTCCTATTTATGGTATCGTTGCGGGCGGTATTTCTTTCGCCTATGCCCAAGAGGCACTTCGTCAGTTAACTGCTGATGCCCAAGCAGCTGGGGTGGCCATGCCTTCGTATCGATTACAGCAAATCGGTACGCCGTATCCTTTCCCAGAATCAGTGGCAACTTCTTTTGCTAAGGGCATTGAAAAAGTCATTGTTTTCGAAGAGCTTGATTACGTTCTTGAAGATGAAATGCTTAAGCTGGCAGGAAAAATTCATGCCAAATATGAGGTGTTTGGTAAACAAAGCGGACATACTACCAATCGCGGCGAAAACACGGTCAATGCAATATATGAGCAGCTCAAAACATTTTTCGAGCTTGAGTTTGCTGAAAACTTTGGTTCAGAAGAAGGGGTTTATGATGTGCTCGACACCCCTATCCCAGCGCGCCCTCCTTCGCTTTGCGCAGGTTGTCCGCATCGTGGTTCGTTCTATGCGGTAAAAACGGCTCTCGAGCGTGGGCAAGAAGCCATTTTCTGTGGCGATATCGGTTGTTACACCTTAGGAAATGCTGCGCCCTTGAAGGCTGTTGATACCTGTCTTTGTATGGGTGCAGGTATTACGATTGCTCAGGGTTTTAGCGTGGTAGAGCCCAACAAGAAGGCGATTGCTTTTGTGGGTGATTCAACCTTTTTCGCAAGTGGTATGACGGGGGTTGCTAATGCCGTATACAACAATCACGACATAACTATTGTGGTGCTTGATAATGCAACTACGGCAATGACGGGTTCGCAGCCTCATCCTGGTACGGGCGCTACGCTTATGGGTCCGCGCAATGTGCCTATTTCTTCGGAAAGCGTCATGCGCGCTATGGGAATCAAGCTTATTACAAGCGCTAACCCTTTGTATGTTGATAAAGCCGTTGCGGCAGCCAAAGAAGCCATAAATTACGAAGGGCCTTCAGCGGTTATTTTCCGTTATCCGTGCGCTTCGCTTACTAAGAAAAAGCCACCTGCTTACTTTATTGCGAATGCATGTGCGGGTTGTAAGAAGTGTGTAACTAAGATTGGTTGCCCTGCTCTTACATGGAGTGAAGCAAGCAAGCGTATTGTTGTTGATAGGGATTTGTGTACGGGCTGCGGTTTGTGTACTGATATTTGCGAATATCGCGCGCTAGCTTGTCCAACGCGTAAACGAACAAGACCAGAACTGCCTGCTCGTTCGCAGCGTTTGCATTCAGACGATGGCTCGCTGAGTAGATTTCCTACCCCTCGCGAATTAGCAGGAGGATCAAATGATTAATGTTTCAATTGCTGGCATCGGAGGGCAGGGCAGTGTACTTGCGGCAAAAATCTTAGCGCAAGCCGCCGAGGCTAAAGGCTGGCAGGTTCGTACGGCTGAAACTATCGGAATGGCTCAGCGTGGCGGTAATGTAATGTCGCATGTAAGAATGGGAAATAGGGGCGAGGTTGTGCATTCGCCGCTCCCTGCTAAGGGTTCGGTTGATATGATTATTGCTCTTGAGCCTGGTGAAGGGGCTCGTGCGCTTCCGTTTTTGAAAAAGGATGGCGTATTGGTTGTGCCAAAATCAGGCATTGCACCAACGGCGGTTAACCCAAAAGCAGCTGAGTATGATCCGCAGGTACTCATCGAAGAAATGATCAACAAAGGAATCCATGTTGTTGTGGTTGATGATGTGGAAATATGTACGCGCTTAAGCTCACGTAAGGTTCTTAATATTGCCATGCTCGCGTATGCCCTGCTGGTTGTTTCGAACGATCCCGTTTGTACTAACAATGAGCTGCGTGGCAACCTTGGGTTGGGAGAAATGCGTGCAGCAATTCCTGTTTGCGTGAAAGAAAAGTTTGTTGCAATGAACACGAAGGCAATTGATTTCGTAGAAAAAATGTATCGTTAGTTCGTTGCTTGGATAAGAAAATTTTTCCTTTTTAGAGAAAAAAATCTACCCTCCCCATTTTGTCTAAATACTCCATAGCTTGAAGAGGCAATCCGTAAGGGTTGCCTCTTTTTTTCTGTCGGGGGTAGGGATAAGAAATATTTGGATACTTATGGCTGGAAAAGATGACTCAGGTTTTTTACTTCCATTTTTGTCTTGGGTGGAAGAGGTCTAAAAAATAGGATTGGAAACATTTTTGCTGATAGATTCGCAAAAAGTTCGTGATAAAGTAGAGAAATCAGTGCATTATCAAGGGGATTCCATGAAATTAACCAAGTTTCATCAGGCGCTAGGCGTCTTTTTTTCCGTGCTTCTTTTAATTTCGTTCATTCCAGCTCAGGCACTTGCTGAGATTGCGGAAGTGAGCCAAAACCAGCTGGCTATTGAGGATTCTTCCGTTCGGGGGGGGGTAGACTCTGAGCCTGACGGGTCTGACAATGTATTAGCTAATGGCGAAGGCAGTATGCCCGCCGATTTTAATAGCGGTAACGGGGCGGCTGTTGCCGTATCCGGTTCGTCTACTGTTTCCGATACTGCTTTGAGTTTTCAAGGTGATGATAATTCATCCGATAATGTAGGTGCTCCAACGAATGGCTTTACTGCTTCTAATGAAGTTGCGGACGTAGCGCAGGCTACGGTTCCCCTTGTGAATATCATCGAAGACGACGAGGCGGGCAACTCTCATGCCCAAATGTATACCACTCTTATCGATAAAGACGGTAAAGTCGTTGATACCAACGACCCGAACCGTGTGATTGACAATAAGTACAAGTCCGCTGATAAGGGAGGTCAGGGTGTTGGCCTTGCCAAGGGCGATGCCCTCACTGTTCATTTTCGTATGGCTGCCGTTACTCCACACAAAGCCGACGGTGATGGTACAGGCGTGCATGAAGACACCACCTACACCATGGACTTGCCTTGGCAGCTGGTGGCCGCTAAACAGGACAAGGACGGTAAGGAGCTTGTCGACCCTCAAACTCCGCTCGATTTCTTTAACTCGGGCGACGTGACCGCCAAGGGCGGTCTTTATACCAAGCGCGATGCTAGCGGCAACCCTCTTGCGAGCGAGACGGGAGACTCACTCTATGAGCTTCACATCGACTTTGGTAACGTGGATAAGCGCGTAGATATTGCCGGCGAGTTCCAGTACAGCACTACGGTGAGCCAAAATGTTACCCCTGGTTCCATCACGACGCTTGCGTACGTTCCCGGCGGCACGGTGAGCTTCAGGGTGAACGACGACCCAATTCCTGGCATCGACGGTGAGTACGGGGCCACCATCGGCGCGGGATCTGGCGGTCCTACGTCGTATTACGTGAACGCCTCGCTTTACAAGAACACTCCGGAGGGTGCGGCGGACGACGTTTTTGCTTACAAGAACGCCTCGATCTCGCTTGATAACAACATGGGCGTGTGGGTTGACGAGAACGCCTGGGCGCAGACGGCTCCCGCAGAAGGCAACGTCTTCAACGCATATGGGGACAACAGCGGCCCCTATTTCTCGCTTGGCGTAACCTATGCCGAGAAGACCGAGGGTGGCAGTAACAAAAGCGCATGGGTGAAAGCCGATCCGTCGAACATTATCGAAAATAGCAACGGCAAGACTGTGGTGCGTTTCTCTGCTGACGGGCTTCAGGTCGACGTTACGTTTTCTGCCGCCGATGCCCTTGAAGGGTCGCTCATTCGCGCGGATCGCCAATCCTATATCGCCAAGGGCTTCATGGTGAACGTCACCGACAATGCGGGCAACGAAGCGAAGGGCATCAAGGCCCTGAATCTCTATGTGCCCACTGTCCTTGCAGGCGACTATACGGGAACATCAACTAACGCGCAGCTTTCCCTGCACACCACCGCGGATTCACTCGATGCGCTTGACGCCACGGGGTCCCTCAATGTCGATCTCGGGCAGTTCAGCCAGCCGAGCGGCGGCACGTCGACTTTCAATCCCGCTTCGGGTCTCGAGTTTGTTAATTCCGCTGTGTGTACATGGCTCGGCTCGAACACCGGCTCCTACAGGGGTAATTACTACTGGCTTGATTTCGATCCTGCTGCGTATAACGACACGGGAGTGAACTTCTATGCCTCTATGGCCTCTTTTTTGCCGGGCAAGCAATTGGAGTCGGACTATCGCTGGCTTGACAACTCGGGTGGCTATGTGATGAACGATGGTACCGCCTCCACATTCATGACGGGTGGTGCCGGCCCCGGCACGCAGGTCGTTGGCATGACGGGCTCGAACTACTGGCAGTTTGCCGGCACGGTGTCGGTAGGTCAGATCAAGGGCGACTCCAACTTGGTTTCCAATTCTTGCTTTGCTTCCGGGTCGGACGGCGGATCGCGTAGCGACGCCAAGCTGCAGTACCAGTTGAAAAAGGTATTCGCCGACGCGAACTCAAGTCAGCAGCTCGTGGTGTATCGAAGCGTTGACCAGAACGGCAACCTTGTGCGCAATTCCTACGGTGATGTGATGTACATCGTGGTAGACCCGCGGACCAACGCCAATGCCCAACGACAGCAAGAAATCAGTGGCAATAATTGGTATAACTATCGCGCCGAGCGTAGCAACAACATGGAAAGTGCCAAGGGTGGTTCTTGGCGCCTTCACGTATTCAATGCTCCCCAGTCGAACCTTCAGATGACGTTCCCGCAATATGAGGGTTCTTTCGACGTGAGCGACCAGGCCCGCTCGGACAAGCGCATTATCGACCGGGTGCAGGTAGGTAACGGCTCCTTTAACGCGGAGTCGCGTGCTGCGAACGAGATTTCCTATAGCCTGAGCACGCAGCAATCTTCTTACATGAATGCCGAATGGGTGGATGACACCACCATCTTTTGGTCCATGACAATGAATGTTGACAACTGGCAAAGGTGGACCGATGGCAAGCTCTACGTGAGTGCCGATAGACCTCTTCAGGTTGTTTCGACACCTGGCGGCGTAAAGGTGAGCGGCAAAGATGTAGGCGGCGGATACGCGTTCGCGAAAACCTCGAACGGCTGGGAAAGCGTCGCGTCCCGTATGAACACGGGCTTTTACCAAGCGTCCTGGGACCAGATGTGCGATGGCGCCACCATCGAGCAGAAGAGCAGGAACAACAACTTCTCTATTCCCGTCGAAAGAAACGCTTTCGATGTGGATTCGACAACGGGCCACAAGACCATTACCGTGGGCTTTTTCACCAAGGTGACCGATCGTTCTGTGCAGTCCGACGACTCGTTCAAGGCAACGGCGCAGCTTGTGTGTCACACGGGTGACGCCACGCTTATTGCGGGCAACGGGCATAGCAACTGGCCTGAGTATCCGAGCTATGTGAATTCGCTTGGTCAGTGGGCTTATCGTGTGAGCACCACGGGTGCGACGCACACGCCCAACCTTTACAAGAACAGCAGCGAGGCTGTTCCCGCATCCGATTCTGGCAATATCGCCACCACTTGGACACTTGTGGCAAACAACTTCAACATGAGCGGCAACTACACCACGCATACGAACTCGCCACTGCTCAACGCCTACTACGGCGGCTGGTATGGGCGCTTTGCTATTGGTGACACGATGAACGGCTCCAAGATGACGGATGCTGATGGCAATGAGGTCAACATAAATGCGGGCAAGTACACGCATGTCACGCGAATGTTCCCGAGCAAATATCCTAGCGTGAACGAAAACCGCAACGGCGGCGGCTGTGGACCTATCCCGTCAAAGGACATGGGCGGCGATGCGTGGGAGAAGTATGTTGACGGCGCATGGAAGGCCATGAACCCCGTGAACTGCTATTGGGATGCCGACGCCCCTGGCGTGTACCGTAAGATTTTGACCACCAACTCAGGCGGTGGCACAGCTAATTCCGAAGCCAATCCCATGGCAGTCTACGTTTACTACGCGGGCAACATGGCAGATTCTATTATCAGCACGGTGGGTGGTAGCACGCTGAATTCCGTCGGCGCCAACGTCGGCGACCCAACGTATTCCACCAGCTCGTTGGCTATCGAATACCGTGGTCTTGAGCAAGTGAAGAGCATCGGAAACAGCGATCAGCTCGATTATCAAACCGAACTTGATACCGAGGAGCTCGTTGCAGCTGCAGCTGCCTCTCAGGGTAAGACTGACGTTGACGCCGCAACAGCGCTTTACAATGTTGAACTCAAAAATGCAGCAGGTTTTGGCACATGGCGCATTACGAACAAGGGTTCTGCTACGTCAACGGTTAACAAAGCTGTGACCGCAGGTCTATCCATCAAGAAGGAGGCAACAGGTCCCGCCGCTGCAAACGATGACAATGGTGGTCTCTATGCAAGCTATAAGATCGATACCCAGGTAGGCTTTTCGTCCTCTGCGTTTGTTAACATCGAAGATCACATCTCTAAGGTTGTTGACTCGGGCAACCCTTCGAATGGTTTCGATGCGGTGACTTATGATGTTTCCGACAATGCAACGGCTACGCAGCAAGACAAGGACGCTGTTGCAGCACTCAAAAAAGCAACTTCTCTCAAGAATCTAAAGGTAACCGTTACTGAGCCTGGCCAGCCTGAGCAAGTAATCGGTACCTATGATGAGGGGACGGGGGTCTTCACGTTCAAGGATGGTTGGAAGTCTTCGGTCTTGAAATTTGGCGATTATTCTGAAGAGCCCGGTTCGCTCTTCAATGGCCAGATCACGCGGGATGCGGACTCGGATGGCAATCCGCAGCTACTCTCTGCTCAGACCAAGATTAGCGTCACCTATGATCTCTACCTTGATATTGACGCCAAGGCCGAGGGCGACATGAGCTTCCGTGAAAGCGACTACTATCACGGTGGCGCGCTGACGTTATTCAACCATGCTCAAGCGGAGCGCCCTTACGAGGTCGCAGACGGTACCGACACTGCTTCAGTTGCTATCGCTGATAAAGGCGCTTCGGCAGCTTCACTTGCCTCCGATGAAAGCGCTGATACTAAGGCTGCAGGTGCGCAGTCTTCCAGCGCTGGTGAGGCCGGGGACGTTTCCGCAGCTGGAGTGAGCCATGTGGGGGGGTATGTACGCCCAGAGTGTAGATGACGGCATTTCGCTTGCCGGCGGTGAGGTCGATGGAGATAACAGCATGTTGCGCGTGTGGCCCGATGCCGATGTGCAACGCGAGTTTCTTGCTGATCAGTTGGCGTCAAAGACGCCTGTGGCGGTAAGTGCCGATAAGTCTCACATTGAATGGATGTTCTACGACTGGACGGGCACGCTTGGCAAAAACAAGCCGAATGTGAAGCTTGACGATATAAGCCGAGTGTTCGTTGATGACCTGTGGTCGGATGCCGACGGCATGGACGATGCGCAGAAACTCGCGATGCGCCAGCAGCTCGCCGAGCTCCTCAACAAGCACATTACGCTCAGCAATTTGAAGGTATACCTTGTGGGCGGCGACGAGAAACCTGCCGTTTCTGAAAATCGGACCAACCTCGAAGGCAAAGCTCCCATCTATAGCATCGACGGGACGCTTTCCTCTGCGAACAACGGTACTGCTACGGCAACGGATGGCAGAGCAATCGGCTTTACCTATCAGCAGGGCGGTGCGCTGACCGAGACCAACGAGCAGGGCGGCAAAGACGTTTACGCGGCTGGTCCGGGATTCACCATCACTGCCAGCGAGTTGCCTTTCGATAGCTATCTTGCAAGCACCTACTCCATGGACATCGATTGGCAGGGATTTTTCCGAGATGCCGCAGATAAGGGCCTCCTCGATGGCGCGGGCAATGCCATGGGTACCAACCGAGCGCCGCAGCTGACCGTCAAGAACCAGGTTGTGGGCGACCGCAACCAGAAGGCGGATTCTTCGGCTGGGGAAATCAAGATCGAGTCGGCAACCTTCGGCAAGTCCGTTAAAGATGTCGACGCCTCTGCTGGTGCCGCCACCTGGCAGCTCTCTGCGAAGACGAGCGATTCGGTGGATCCCTCCGAGCTCGTATTCGACGACGAACCCACATTCTCTGCGGACGATGAGGCTGTGGCGACGGCTGCTAAGAGCGCAACCACCATCGAAGACGTCGAGGTCTCGCTTGGCGGCACCGTTCTTTATAAAAACGGTGCTCTGACTGCTGAGGCGATCAATAACGGCTGGACAGATAACAACCTTTCGGTTGCCATCGATGGCACGCATTTATCCCTTACTGTCAAGAACACTGACGGGGCGAAGGTTTTGGACAAGGGGCAAAGCTACGAGGTCACTTATCGAACGGTGCTCGATAAGAATGCGTTCGTTGCTGCGCTTGTGGAGGCGGGTGGCACTGCCGCGAACGCTGCATACAGTATCCAAAACGTTGCGAGCCTGTCTTCTGGCGGAGCGGTTCTTTCCGGCGGTTCGAATGCGAGCTTTAAGCCAAGTGTTCCCGTAACGGCTGAGAAGTCTGCGGCAACCACGCCGCAAGGCGGCCTCGAAACCCAGTCGGCATCGTTCACGGTGAAGGCAGGCACGGGTGAAGCGTCGCGCGAAGGCTTCACGCTCACCGACCAAATAACGACGATGTACGGCTACAACGATTCTGCTGCTGCGGCCCAGAAGGCCATGATGTTGTCGGCGCTTACCGTTAAGGTGACGCTCGCCAATGGGGCGGAGGAGTCTTTCGACGCTGCAAAGATTGTGAACGGCGAAGTCGCCGGCGTGTCGCTCGCTATGGCGGACGGGAGCGAGCTTGCGCTCAACGTTCCGGGTTCTTTCGGCGACAAGCGAGGCTGGAAGCTGGCATTCGACAAGCTCCCGGCGGGTGCGACGGTAACCGTCGACTACACGTTGACGGTCGATCGCCAAACGTATAAAGATGCCGGCGGTGATCTTGATGGTATTGTCAACTTCCGTAATGCATTCACCGTAGGTTCTGTCGACGGCTCGACGGCTGACGCTTCCTCGAACGGTAAAGTGAAGGTCCAGCCAGATGTCTCTAAAAAGGGCATGATTGAGTCTGGTAAGTCTGAGATGGGTAATCCGCTTGTAGATTGGACCATGGATGTGCGTTTGCACCAAATCTTAAGTGCGACTGAGCTTGCGAATCTTGAAACCGCAAGTATCAAAGATGTGCTCGATCAGCGTCTCAAGTACCTGGGCGTGACGGTCGAGGAAAGCAAGACTACGCTTTCTGGTACCACCCTTTCTCCACTCGCCGGAGACGACTACGAGGTTGCCTTCGATGAGGCAACGCGTACACTTGAAGTCAAGATTAAGAAGCCAAGCGAGCATCCCGATGTGCGTATTACAGTCAAGACCGAAGTGATTGGCTCTACCGATGGTATTTCGAACTCCGTTGACATGTATGTTGACGGTAAGCTTAAAGGTGGCGACAAGACTGAAATCGATAAAGAACTTATTGCCGTGACCCAGTATGGCTCGGTTACTTCCGCTAAGGTTCCCACGTGGTCTGCCGTCGCAACAAAACTCGTTGACGGCGGTGTGGGCGATACCCCTGAGGGCGCGTTTATGTTCCAACTTGTTCAGGTTGACGAAAACGGTAACGCCATTGAAGGCGGCCAAACGGCTACTGGTACCAACGATGCAGACGGCAAGGTTTCCTTCGATACACTCGAGTATGGTCCGCGCAACATTGCGGGCATCTACTACTATCAGATTACCGAGAAGGCTACGGATGAGGTTGCGGCCGACTACAAGGTAGATGAGTCGGTGAAGACCGTTAAGGTAGCGCTCCAAAAAGGCCCGAGCGGCGACTACCTCATTTCCAGTGAGGTTGTAAATAATGGGGATGGCGCGACGACCGATGGAGTTACTTTTAACAATACCTCTCGTCAAGATTTGCGCGTTGCTAAGGTTGACCTTTCTGGCAGTGCGGTAGACGGTGCAACGTTTGAGGTTGTCCCTGCTGAGGGCAGTACGTTTACTGATGACTCAACTGACGCTATCGAAGTTGGTGCAGGCACACAGGTGAAAACTCTTCTTGCGGGAAATACCTATGTGGTAAGTGAGAAGCAGGCGCCAGAAGGGTATGAAAAACTTGCTGGTTCGGCGACTTTCACGGTTACTTCCAACGGTGCCTATGAACTTGTTTCAGCCAATGAGGGCTGGAGTCTTGCTGCAGACGGCCTTACGATAACGGCAGCCGATGCTAAGTTCGCAACATGGGCACCTTTTGCCAAGAAGTTTGTCGATGGTACGACGCCTGACGCTTCGCTTGCAGGTAAGTTCTCATTCGATGCAACTGAGGTGGACGAGCAAGGCAATGAGGTCGAGGATGGCTATCGCGCAACGGCCACGAATGCCGAAAATGGTTCGGTTGCATTCGATGCAATTACGTTTAAGTCTGCTGGAACTCATTACTATCGCATCACTGAGAAAGCAGATACTGCAGGTGATGGTTATGAGTATGACCAAACTGCCTACACGGTGAAGGTCGAGGTGGCGCAGGCATCTGATCGCAGCTGGTCTGTTACTGAGTCGGTAGTTGCTCCTGAGGGCGTTGTGACTGATATTGCAACCTTCGATAATAAGACGAAGTCAGAACAGCCAGAACAACCTGGGAAACCAGAGCAGCCAAGTCAGCCCGATAACCCTAAAGGCACCAATGAAAAGAGTAATGCGCCAAGCACTGGTGATGCTACAACAATCGTTTTGCCTGCGCTCTTGGCGATTGTTTGCTTAAGTCTGGCTGCCGAAGGTATTCGTCGTAAACGTAAGAAAGACATTCGTAGTCGGTAATTGAAGTTTAACGAGTACAATATTGTGCGGATAAACGTCTTGCCTAAGTACGCCCATCTAAAAAGGGGAGTACTGAAAGGATACGAATATGAATATGAAGCCCGAGCAGCTCGAGCAAATTAAAGAGCAATTTAAGACCTTAAAAGAGCGTTCATCGTTCTATGCAAAAAAGTTTGAAGGAATTGATTTGAGTGATGTGCAGTCGCAGGAAGATTTCCAGAAGCTGCCATTTTCTGAAAAAGCGGACTTGCGCGAGGTATACCCGCTAGGACTTGCTGCAGTTCCTGAAGAAAAAATTGTTCGCATTCATTCGTCTTCGGGTACTACGGGTACGCCGGTCATTATTCCCTATACCCAAAAAGATGTTACTGATTGGGCAATTCAGTTTGCTCGCTGCTATGAAGTTGCAGGTATTACCAATAAAGATCGCATTCATATAACGCCCGGCTATGGGTTATGGACGGCAGGTATTGGGTTCCAGCTAGGTGCGGAGCGCTTGGGCGCAATGGCGGTACCGATGGGTCCGGGCAATACGGAAAAGCAACTTCGCTTCATGAAGGATATGAAAACCACAGTTTTGTGTGCAACCAGCTCTTATGCCTTATTGCTTGCAGAAGAAATTGCAGCGCGGGGTGTTCGTGATGAACTCGCCTTACGTAAAGGCGTTATTGGGTCTGAACGCTGGGGCGAAAAGATGCGCAATCGCATTCAGGATGAGCTGGGTATTGAAATCTATGACATTTACGGCTTGACCGAAATTTATGGTCCAGGCATTGGTATTTCCTGCGCTGAGCATCATGGCATGCATATTTGGGACGACTACGTATATATCGAAGTCGTTGACCCGGCAACAGGCAAGCCTTTGCCAGACGGCGAAATTGGCGAGCTTGTTTTGACCACCTTGCAAAAAGAAGGCGCGCCCCTTATTCGTTATCGGACGCATGATTTGACGCGCATTATTCCAGGTGATTGTGCCTGTGGTATGCATCATCCTCGCATTGACACCTTGGTTGGTCGTACTGATGACATGTTTAAGGTCAAGGGCGTTAACATGTTCCCTGCTCAGGTTGAAGAAGTTATTGCAGTAACTTCGGGTGCTTCTTCGGAGTATCAGGTAATGATTGAGCACATTATGGGACGCGATGTCCTTACGGTTTTGTTTGAAACTGAGTTAACGGGTGAAGATAAAGCTCGTTGTGAAGAAGAGCTGGCCATGATCTTCAAAGGCAAAATTGGCTGTACTCCTGACGCTAAGGGTGTTCCTCTGGGTGAATTGCCTCGTTCCGAAAAGAAAACGCAGCGTATTTTTGATAGTCGCTATTAATCGCTATTGATAATAGACTGCAGCCTACCCCTTTAAGGCACTCCCGTTCGGATAAATGCCTTAGGCGGAAATGCGCTCAATGTTAGAGATGAGAGTGAGACAATTTAGCCAGGTAGAGGTATCTTACGGGCAGGAATGGTCTGCTCCAGTGAGCACAGCGACAGAAGAACTATGGCTGAATCAGAACTTACTAAAGAAAATCTTTCTCAAATCACGCCGCGTAAACACAATGTTCGTGGCGTGATTTTTGCGTTATGCGGGGGCATTGGCTGGGGTTTTTCGGGGGCTTGTGCTCAAAACCTGTTTGATGGGTATGGGCTTGATCCGTTGTGGATTTCTTCAGTGCGTATGCTCTTCGCGGGGTTGCTTCTTTGCGTGTTTGCCTTGATGGTAAAGCGTGGTGCATTTTTGCGTCTGTGGCGCTCTCCCAAAGATCTTGCTTGGTTGTTCGTGGTGGCAATTGCTGGGCTGGCGTTTTGTCAGATTACCTATCTGTTTGCTATTAAGTATTCCAATGCAGGAACAGCAACGGTAATTCAATATATTGCTCCCGTCATGATCGTGCTCTTTCTTTGTTTTAAAGGTGGGCGTGCCCCTTCTGCCAAGGAAGTGCTTGCTATGTTTCTTGTGGTTGGGGGAACCTTTCTTTTGGCTACGCATGGTGACCCCACTACAATGGTGCTTTCTCCTGAAGGACTCTTTTGGGGTTTAATTTCGGCAGTGGCTTTTGCTCTTTATACGCTTCTTCCAGGAAAGCTGATGCTTCGTTATGGAAGTATTCCTATTGTGGCGAGCGCATTGCTTGTGGGCGGAATTGTGTTCTCGCTCATTCTTCAGTCATGGACAACAATTCCCCATATTGCTCCTGAAGGTTTTATCGTTTTGTTTGTTGGACTGGTGTTCATGGGAACGGTTGTGGGGTTTACCTTGTATTTTCAGGCTGTTCAAGACATTGGCGCAGCAAAAACAAGTTTGATCGCAAGTGTTGAAACAGTTTCGGCAACGGTATTTGCGGTTGTTTGGTTAGGAACATCCTTTACATGGATAGATATTGTTGGCTTTGTTTGCATTATGGCAACCGTTTTTATTCTGGCAAAACCTTCCGATACAATTAAAAGGAAAAGTGCGAACAAAGGGAGCTAATGACTCAAAACGCCAATCCCCAAAACCAAATAGATTCCCCAGAAAATGGCTGTCAGCCATCTGTGCAGGAACAACAAGCGTCAACTACTCAGCAAACGGGCACGGAAAGCCAGCAGTCTCATACGTCGCAAACTCCGCTGCCTCCTATTACGCCTAAAGCTGAGCAGCCGAATAGGAGTATGTCTGATAATGGCGTAGCTAATGATGCTACTAATAGCACCGTCTCCTATGAAAACAACGGAGCGCAGGCTAGTGGTTCACCGCTTCCTCCGCAGGGGTATCAGCCAAATGCTCAGGCTCAGCAGCCTTATTCTCAGCAAGGGAATCAGCAACCTACGCAGCCGGGTCAACCACAGCAGCCCTACTCGCAGCAACCTGTGCAGCAACCTCAATATGGTCAGCAGCCAAACGGCCAACAGCCTTATCAGCAGCAGCCAGCCCAATGGCAGGCTCAGCAACCTGGTCAACAACCTAATCAGCAACCACCATTTCAGGTTCCGCAGCAGCCTGGTCAGTTCCAGCAAAACGGGCAGCAGGCAAACCAGCAAAACGGACAAAATGGGCAGCCGCAAAATAACGGATGGTCTTTCTTGCAGCCAGCGGGAAACAATAAAGATTCGGCTCCATTTACCCTTCTTTCAAGGCTGGGATGGTTTGCGCTTGGGTTTGTCGGTGGATTTTTTGGCATGCTGGGTGCTTGGCTTATGGCGGGATCGCTTCCACCAGAGCGCCGCAAGCAAGCTGTTAACACAACGTGGCTCGGATTCTTGTGTCAGGCAATCCTTGTGCTTATCTATATGTTGATGGGGGGCGCCTTTCCGTTTGCTCCAATGGGCGCAACGCAAACTGCAAGTACGTCTTCAACAGGAGCTTTTGGCTAACTCGTTGTTAACTTTTTGCTAGGTTTCACCGAACCATCCGCCATTTTTACTCAGCACTAATGGTGGACCAACGTGAGGCTAACCCGGAGCTGGAGGTAATGATTGCCGGCCATCGGATATCTATGAACTTACGATATGCTAACGCCTGGTTGCTGCTCAGTTAAGCACGAGTGAGCTTTCGCTTAAGGCGCAGCCTGGTTCTAGCGAGTTCCAGCGTTGAAAATAGTATTTTCCAAGGGAGCATTTCTATAGGGAGAGGGGGACACGTCTTTCTATAGAAGGAGTGCTCCTTTGTTATAGTCATAGGCTTTTGGTTAATGAAGTGTTCTTCGCTCCGAAAAGAATTAGAAACATACGCTTACTACTCTAAACTGGTAAGAAAAACCAAAGAGGTGTTCAGTGTCCTTTATGGCACAATATAGGGAATATCTCGCGCAAGGAGCTGCATAGGCAGTCAGTTTAAGGAGAACCTCGCATGGCTAAAGTCTCTGAAATCTATGGCTCAATGGTCTTTAACGACCACGTTATGAAGGAGCGTCTCCCTTCTGCAACGTATAAGAGTCTTGCAAAAACTATTAAAGAGGGCAAACCTTTAGATATTGAAGTTGCAAACGTTGTTGCTCACGCAATGAAAGAGTGGGCAATTGAAAAAGGTGCAACTCATTACACCCATTGGTTCCAGCCTTTAAGTGGCATCACCTCAGAAAAGCATGATAGCTTCTTGAATCCAACAGGTGATGGACGCGCCATTATGACGTTTTCAGGCAAAGAACTCATTCAGGGAGAGCCCGATGCATCAAGCTTTCCTTCAGGTGGTTTGCGTGCAACTTTTGAAGCTCGTGGTTACACCGCATGGGATCCAACGAGCTACGCGTTCATTAAAGATGAAGTCCTTTGCATCCCTACAGCATTTTGTTCTTATACGGGCGAGGCTCTCGATAAAAAGACGCCTCTTTTGCGTTCTATGCGCGTAGTTGACGAACAGGCTCAACGCGTTTTGAAGTTCTTTGGTGAAGACGGTCACCGTGTTGTAACTACCGTTGGTTCCGAACAGGAATACTTCCTTATTTCTGAGAAAGATTACGAAAAGCGTCAAGATCTCATTATGACGGGTCGTACGTTGTTCGGAGCTCCTCCTAGCAAGGGACAGGAACTCGAAGAGCATTACTTTGGGGCTATTCGCCCAACGGTTAATGAGTTCATGAAAGAGCTTGATAACGATTTGTGGGCCTTGGGTGTTTCGGCAAAAACCAAGCACAACGAGGTTGCACCTGCTCAGCATGAATTGGCTCCAATCTTTACCAATACCAACCGCGCAATTGATGAAAATCTTCTCACCATGGAGAAAATGCGTTTAGACGCTTCTCATTTTGGTTTGGTTTGCCTGCAGCATGAAAAGCCTTTTGAGGGAATTAACGGTTCCGGTAAACATAACAACTGGTCGCTTTCTTACGACAATGTTAATTTGCTCGATCCAGGCGATACCCCTATGGATAACCTCCGTTTCTTGATTTTCCTCACAAGCGTTATTGAGTCTGTTGACGAATATCAAGAACTTTTACGTATGAGTGTTGCTTCCGCTGGCAATGACCATCGTTTGGGTGCAAACGAGGCTCCTCCTGCTATCATTTCTATCTTCTTAGGCGATGAGCTTGGTGCTATTGTTGATGCGCTTATTTCTGGTGATGAATATCACTCTGCAGAGCGCGTTGCTCTAGACTTGGGCGTAGCTGTTCTTCCTAAGTTCTTGAAAGACAACACCGACCGAAATCGAACAAGCCCCTTTGCTTTCACGGGTAACAAATTTGAGTTCCGTATGCCTGGTTCTTCGGTAAACCTTTCTGATGCAAACATGATCCTTAACACGGCAATGGCAAAGAGCTTGAAAGACTTTGCGGATGCCATGGAGGGCAAAGAAGGTGCCGAATTTGAAAAGGCAGCAATTGCCTATATCAAAAAGACCTTAATCGATCACCAGCGCATTATCTTTAATGGCAATGGTTATTCTGAGGAATGGGAAGAAGAGGCAGCACGTCGTGGTTTGCCTAACAACCGCACCACCGCAGAAGCGCTTCCTTGTCTTGTGAGCGAAAAGTCCATCAACCTTTTCGAAGAGTTTGGCGTTATGAGCGAAACCGAGGTCAAGAGCCGTTATGAGGTTAAACTCGATAAATACACCAAGCTTCTCAACATTGAAGCGCGCGTTATGATTCGTATGGCTCGCCGCACTTATCTTCCTGCTATTAGCGATTACATGGCAAATCTTGCAAGCAATATCGTTACGGTTAAGTCTGCTATCAGCGGTGCCGATATGGATGAACATGAAGCGTTGCTCAAGACGTTGCTCAAGGGTGTAAACGCGACAGGCAAATGTGTTCGCGAGCTTATTGCGCAGCATGATGCAGCTGAGGCAATCGAAGATTTGCAAGAGCAGGCAAATGCGTATGCAGAAAAAGTTATTCCTGCAATGGAAGCATTGCGTGCTGAAGTTGACGCTCTTGAATGTATTGTTGAGCGCGACTACTGGCCTGTTCCTACCTATAACGACATCCTTTTCTACTCTTAAGAGTAAGCTGGAACAACAAGTCAGACAACGCAGTCAGACTCTGTTGTCCGGGCGAGTGAGCCACAAATTTTTGAAAGGCGGGGATTATTTCTTCGCCTTTTTTAATATGAGCAGGACATTGTCAAGAGGCAAAATCGGGCCTGGACCCAGCTTTTTCGCTGGAGTCAGGCCCTTTTCTTTATATCGACTCATGCTGCGGCGACTTCGGCGTGTCTTTCCGACGCTTGTCTTTGCAGTTTAGTATCCGCTCGTGGCGACCACTCGCTGGGCAATCCGTTGCTACGGCTGAGGCTACCTCGTCGATTCGACAGTCTGCGTACGGACAATACCCTCCGGCTCCATTGTCCGCGCGGCCACCCCAGAACCAGACAATACCCTCCGGCTCCATTGTCCGCAGGTTACAGGTTTCTTTCTTTTTGTAGATATTTATGCGGTCGCCATTGATTTCGGCCACAATAGTACGGAAGAAAGAAAGCGAGAGCCAAAAGATGGAGCAAATAAAACATTTCTTGGTTGCGCTATGGACATACCCCAGTAACGCGAGGTGCATTTTCAATGCCGCAAAAAGAGGCAACGTCTGAACAGATTCGTGCTGCCGCTGATAGATATCAAATATTTGAGCACGCTTCCAAGTCACTTTTTAAAAAGTACGAAGCAGCTATTCTTGAGATGAAAACTCGTTTCGAGATTCTTGATGCCGACTTGGAGTTTCGTTTTAATCGCAATCCTATTCATCACATTGAGACACGCCTGAAAAAACCACGTAGTGTTTTTGAAAAACTCATTCGCTACGAAAAGCCGCTTACTCTTGAGTCAATGGAAGAAAACGTTTTAGATATTGCGGGGCTTAGGGTTATCGCATCGTATATTGATGACGTGTATGCTTTGGTAAAAGTGCTTTCTATGCAGGATGACCTGGAGATAATCAAAGTCAAAGACTATATTGCAAACCCTAAACCCAACGGTTATCGAAGTTTGCATATTATCGTTAAAATCCCCATCTATTTCTTGGATCGCAAGCAGTATGTTCCTGTTGAAATTCAGTTCAGAACCATTGCGATGGACTTTTGGGCATCGCTCGAACATACCCTGAAATACAAGAAGAATCGTGAGCTCGAAGGCATTGACATGTATGACGAGCTTAAGAATTGCTCAGACATCATTAAAGATGTTGAGCACCGTATGCAAATTCTGATGCACGCCGTTCAAACTAATGATGTTGAAGAAGCTGCTCGTCAACGGCGAGACCAGCTTAAAAAACAGGCTCAGCAGGTTGAGCAGGCAAAGATCTCCCATGCTGAAAGTGTGAGCTCTAAAACCAGCGCAAAAACCAACGGAGAAAACGAAAGTAAAATAAAAGCCAAAACTAAGGTGAAAGCCAAGGTGAAAAGTTAAACCGTCTGTACACTTTCCTCGTGTTACTCTAGTTAAATGGAGTAGAATAACGAAATAATAAAAGCCCGCCCACACTTTTTCAAAGAATGAAGGGCGGAATTTTCTATTAGTTTGCACGGAAGGAAATAAGATGGCTGATCTTCAACCAGTTGATTACATCTGGAAAAATGGTGAAGCGCTGCCTTGGGAACAAGCTACGACGCACGTACTTACTCATGCTCTACATTATGGCTCCGGTGTTTTTGAAGGTATTCGTTGCTATCATAATACCGATACAGATGAAGCGGTTATTTTCCGCCTTCGTGACCATATGGAGCGCCTCCATCGTAGCGCAAAAATTGCCATGATGGATCTTCCTTATTCTGTTGATGAGCTTTGCCAAGCAACGGTTGATATTATCAAAAAGAACAAGCTCAAGTCTTGCTACATTCGTCCTTTGGTGTACTACGGCTATGGCCAGATGGGTGTTGATCCAACAGGTGCGCCTGTTGACGTTATTATTGCTGTTTGGCCTTGGGATGCTTATCTTGGTGCAGAAGCACTTGAAAATGGCGTCAAAGTAGGAATTTCTTCATGGCGTCAGCGCTCTTTCAATGCAATTCCGCCTGCTGTTAAGTCTTCTGCTTCCTATATGAACTCAATTTTTGCAAAACTTGAGGCAAAGAGCCATGGCTACGCTGAGGCAGTTATGCTCAATGAGCAGGGCTATGTTTGTGAAGGCACGGGCGAAAACCTCTTTACAGTTCGCAATGGTATCCTGTCTACACCTCCACTGTCTGATGGCTTGCTTGAAGGCATTACCCGTGACACCGTTTTGACGATTGCTCTCGATATGGACATTCCTGCAATTGAAGAGTCTCTTACGCGTGCCGATTTGTATATTGCAGACGAAATGTTCATGACTGGTTCTGCTGCTGAGCTCACTCCTGTTGCAAGTGTTGACGATCGCGAGATTGGCAAACCAGGTCCTATCACTAAAGCACTCCAGGAGCGTTATTTTGATGTTGCTTATGGCAAGGTGCCTGAGTATGAAGAATGGATTACTCGCATTGCTTACTAGTCTGCGTTAATGCTTGGCTAAGAAGCGATTACGTCAGAGAGCCTTGGTCTGTGGCATCAAGGCTCTTTTTGTAAAAAGTCCAGCAGAAAGGGGGTGTCGATGTGTCTGATTTAAGAACGCCGGAAGTTGAAGATCTTTTAACGGTTCTGGCAGGAATAGAAAAAAACGACGATGCGTATGCCTTGCTTGAAGATTTATTTACCGTGCGAGAAATAAAAGATATATCGCAACGTTTGAGTGTGGCACGTTTATTAAAGGAAGGAAAGTCGTATACCTCCATTGAACAGCTAACGGGCGCTTCGGCAACAACCATCGCTCGTGTTTCGAAAGCTCTTAATTATGGTTCGGGAGGCTACAGAGTTGCCCTTGAACTTTTGCATGTTTCGGAGGACGTTGGATAAACGTAATTTCGCATGATAAACAGTGCAAACATAAAACCTCTTTCTTCGAAAAGAAACTAAGAAGTAAATAGTTCTTTTAAAGAAAGAGGTTTTTTGTACCTAAAGTGACTGTGGCGAAAGATAAAGAAAAGCAGAAAAGGAAAACCAAAGGGACGCTTCAAAGAAAGGAAGAAAGAAAGAAGAATGGAAGCAGTAAAAGCCTTTTTGGCCCGTAAGGACATTGAAATATCAGTACAGCGTTATTTAATTGATGCCCTTGGCGCGATGGCGCAGGGTCTTTTTGCTTCGTTATTAATGGGAACGATTCTTTCGACAATTGGCCAACAGGCAGGATGGCCAATTCTTGTTGAGGTTGGTGATTTTGCTAAAAGTGCTGCTGGTCCTGCTATGGCAGTGGCAATTGCCTTTGCCTTAAAATCGCCTGCACTCGTATTATTTTCCATGGTTGCGGTTGGATATGCGGCTAATACGCTTGGCGGGGCAGGTGGCCCCCTTGCTGTTTTGGTTGTGGCGGTATTTGCTGCGGAAGCAGGTAAGGTAGTTTCAGGTGAAACAAAGATCGATATTCTCGTAACTCCGCTCGTTACCATTTTGGTGGGGTGTTTGCTTTCGATGGCATGGGCACCTGCTATTGGGGCGGCTGCAACTTGGGTTGGCGGCATTATTATGTGGGCAACCGAGCTCCAGCCCTTCTTCATGGGAATCATTGTTTCGGTGCTGGTGGGCATTGCTCTTACTTTGCCTATTTCCTCGGCTGCAATTTGTGCTGCCCTGGGATTGACGGGCCTTGCAGGTGGAGCAGCCGTTGCAGGGTGCTGCGCGCAAATGGTGGGCTTTGCCATTATGAGCTTTAAGGAAAACCGTTGGGGAGGTTTGATTTCTCAGGGTTTGGGAACATCTATGCTTCAGATGGGCAACATTGTACGAAACCCTCGCATTTGGATTCCGCCTACCTTGGCCTCTGCTATCACAGGCCCTATCGCAACGTGTTTCTTCCAGCTAAAAATGAACGGTGCGGCAATTTCATCAGGCATGGGAACGTGTGGTCTTGTTGGACCGATTGGAGTGTACACGGGCTGGCTTTCCGATATTGCATCAGGCGCTATGAGTTCCATTACGGCGTTTGACTGGGTGGGCCTTATTCTTATTTGTTTCATCTTGCCGGGTGTTCTTACGTATTTCTTCGGACTATTCTTCAGAAAGATTGGGTGGATAAAAGAAGGCGATCTTACCCTCGCTTCAGCTGATGAGATGGTAAAGGAAAAGAAAACCGCAGAAGAGTGAGTGACGTTTCGGAGGATGAGGCGGCGACGTTGGTCTGCTGTTTGACACTCGTTTAGCTAAAAAGAATGAATTTAGCGATAAAAATGTAAAGATTTCATTAGATAATACTCGGATACAAATAACGTTTGAAAGAACAGAAGAAAGGATAAAGCATGAAACTTAAAAACTTGGCAAAAGTTTTTTCGGTTGCAGCTGTTTTGGCGCTTGCAATGGCTTTAATGGTGGGATGTTCTTCCGGTAGCTCAAAATCTGATTCTGACTACAAGTTGGTTAACGATGGCAAGCTCACTGTTGCAACTTCTTTGGATTTTCCTCCCTTTGAAAGCCTTGATGGCGACACCCCAACAGGTTACAGTGTTGCTGTAATTCAGGAGGTTGCAAAGCGCTTGGATCTTGAATGCGAAATCAAGAACACCAAGTTCGACACCATTGTTCCTGCTGTTGCTTCTGGTGGACAGTTTGACGTTGGTATTTCTTCCATCACTATCGACCCAGAGCGTTCAAAGCAGGTTGATTTCTCTGATCCTTACTACATTGCTGATCAGTCAATTGTTGTAGTGAAGGGTGCATACACCAGCGTTGATCAACTCAAGGCTAAGACTATTGCCGCTCAGACTGGCACCACTGGTTTTGATTATGCTCAGGAAAACGTTTCCGATAACGTTGTTGGCTTTGACGAGGCAACTGCCTGCTTTGCTGCTCTTCAGTCCAAAAATGCTGAAGCTATCGCCATCGACCTTCCGGTTGCTGAGGCAATGATTTCTTCTGCTTATCCAGACTATGAAATTCTTGAGAAAATCGCTACAGGCGAAGAATATGGTATTGCCATCAATAAGGACAACACTGCTTTGAAAGATGCAATCAATAAGGTTCTTGGAGAGATGGATAAAGACGGAACTCTTAAGAGTCTTCAGGATAAGTATCTCGGATAGTGACATCCTGGGGTACAATTCGATTTGCTCGAATTACAGAAAAGGTATATATGCTACGTTCCATGAAACAAGGCAAGCTTTTTACGATTGTCGCGGCTTTGATTTTAGCCGCGACAATCATTTTTCCTTTGGCTTGCACACAAACCGCTTCTGCGCTTGAAATTGAAAAATGTTCCGCGCGCTCCAATCAAGACAGTGGAGCAGGGGTTTTGGGCGCCACCGAAACGCGTGTTACGTGGGAAGCGCAAACTGATGATTCAGAAGCTATTTCTACGATTTGGTTGACGTTTCCTCGGGGAACTGAGTTTTCCATCGAAGACACGCGCTTAACTAAGCTTTCAGGTGCCGATAAGATGACACGTGAATTCCTTGGAGCCAACTATGAAAAAGAGGGCGATACTCTAAAAATTTCGCTCAACGAACCGTTAGCGCCAAGTTCCTATTTACGTGTTGAGGTATATGGGGTGTTTTTCCCAGCTGATGGTGGCTCAATGGTGGTAACGGGTTCGTATCAAACGACCGATGGCTCCACGCATGATTTACCTGACGCCCCTGGCATTGATGTTTTGTCGGTTTCGCTTCCTGATCAAATTGCTTCATGGATTAACAATCAAGACTGGGCCAAAGCTTGGAACTCAAATAAATTTTTACACCTGTTCTTAGACCCAGCCATTATGGTTACGAGTTTTCCTGTGGTATTCAGCGGATTTTTGCAGGCATTAGTAATTGTTGCTATTGCTTTTCCTATTGCCATTCCCTGTGGTTTGATGCTTTCCCTTATGCGTATGTCGCGCTTTAGAGTGTTGCGTGGTATTGCTACTACTTACGTTAACGTTGTTCGCGGAACGCCGCTGTTCTTGCAAATCTATATTGCCTTTTTCGGTTTGCCTTTGGCGGGTATAAATCCTCCTCCAATTATGCTGGGCGTCATTGTTTTAGCTATGAACTCTGCCGCGTATTTGTGTGAGATTTTCCGCGCAGGCATTCAGTCAATCAGTAAAGGTCAATTTGAAGCGGCTGCCTCTTTAGGAATGAACAAAGCGCAAACTATGCTCTTTGTTATTATTCCGCAAACGATTCGTCGTGTTATTCCTACTATGACGAGTGAGTTCATTCTGCTTTACAAAGACACCTCGCTTCTTGCCGCAGTTGGCATTATGGAAGTTGTAATGTATGCAAAAACTATCGTTGCTTCAACGGGCAGCATTACGCCCTATATTGTTGCGGCAATTTTCTACCTCATTATTACGCTCCCACTCACCAAAATCGTGGGCAATTTCGAGGCCAAGCTTGCAGAAAAAGATGGCGGCCAGGCGGTAGTAAAGAAGGAAAAGAAAGCAAAGGGTTTCTTGCGAAAGGGTTCTTATGAGTCCAGTAAGTAATACAGAAGAACAGCCTGTTGTTCGCATCAAAGAATTGCACAAAAGCTACGGCGATCTAGAAGTGCTCAAAGGCGTTGACTTAGACGTTAAGCGTGGTGAAGTGGTGGTAATTCTGGGTCCCTCCGGTTCAGGAAAATCCACGCTGTTGCGCTGCGTTAATTTGCTCGAGGTTCCCACTTCGGGAAAAATCTTCTTTGAGGATACCGAAATAACGGATCCTTCTACTGATATAAATGAGTTGCGCAAGCATGTGGGTATGGTATTTCAGAGCTTCAACCTATTTCCTCATCTCACGGCGAAGGGCAACGTAATGCTTGCCCAACAAAAGGTATTAAAACGCAGCAAAGAAGAAGCAGAAAAAATTGCCTTGGCAGAGCTTGAAAAAGTTGGATTGCTCGAACGTGCCGATCATTACCCCAATCAACTTTCGGGTGGTCAGCAGCAGCGCGTTGCTATTGCGCGAGCGCTTGCTATGGAGCCTCACGTAATGTTGTTTGACGAGGCAACAAGCGCTCTTGACCCTGAACTGGTTCGTGGTGTTTTGGATGTTATGAAGTCCCTTGCAAAAGAAGGGATGACCATGATGGTTGTTACGCATGAAATGGGCTTTGCCCGTGATGTGGCAGATCGTGTGGTGTTTATGGATGGTGGCGTTGTGGTTGAACAGGGCGCTCCAGCTGAGGTATTCGATCATCCTCAACACAATAGGACCAAAGACTTCCTAGGACATATTTCATAGTAGAACAAAGGTGCCAGCTGTTTTGTCGGAACGCGGTTGTATGCGTTAGATGCTTTGCCAAAACATAATATATGCGCTAGGAGCTTGGTTGGAATATGGTTCGTGTCATGAAGATGTTTAAGGAATAAAAAAGTTTTCATTCACGGAGTTGAGAAGTTCTAACGTGCGCGCTACGCTAAGTGGCGAAACGTGCGAGAGAGGAATACCTCATGGAACGAAAGAATGCTTGGAAAGATTATTCAGAAAAAGAACTTTCTGAACTTGCGAAACTCAGCGAAGGCTATATCGACTTTATTTCAGAATGCAAAACAGAACGCCTGTGCGCTAAGCGTGCTATTGAACTTGCCGAAAAAGCGGACTATGTTTCCCTTGAAAAAGCGCGTAAAAAAGGCCTAAAACTCAAGGCTGGAGACAAAATTTGGGCTGACATTTACGGAAAGTCAATCATGCTTGTTCAGGTTGGCAAAGAGCCCCTTTCTGACGGGTTCAATATCTTAGGTGCGCACATCGACTCGCCGCGTCTTGATCTTAAACAGAACCCTTTGTATGAAACCAACGATTTTGTTTTATTGGACACGCATTACTATGGCGGAATCAAGAATTATCAGTGGGTCACTTTGCCTTTGGCGCTCCATGGCGTAATCGCGAAAAAGGATGGTTCGCTGGTAGAGGTTTCGGTTGGTGATAAGCCCGAAGACCCTGTTTTTTGCGTGACTGATTTGTTGCCGCACTTGGGTGATGAGCAAATGAAGAAGACGGGCAACCTTGTTGTCGAGGGTGAAAACCTTGATATTTTGGTGGGAAGCCAACCGTGCACAACCACGGAAGCGGAAGCTGAGGTTGCTGGGGAAAAGAAAAACAAAAGCTACGAAGATGAGCTTAAGGTGCTTTCTCAAAAAGAACCTGTAAAATCTCATTTACTTTCGTTGTTGTTTGATACGTATGGCATTGAGGAAGAAGATTTTCTTTCAGCTGAATTAGAGGTTGTTCCTGCAGGTAGAGCGCGTGAGTGCGGCTTTGATCGCAGTCTTATTTTGGGGTATGGCCAAGACGATAGAGTTTGCGCTTACACTTCGCTTATTGCTCAGCTTGAAGTTGAAAAGCCACGCACCACGAGCGTGTGTATTTTGGCCGACAAGGAAGAAATTGGCAGCGTGGGCGCAACGGGTATGACCTCAATGTTCTTCGAGAATACCATCGCTGAAATTATGGAACTTGCAGGAGAGGGCGGTCTTTTGCCTTTGCGTCGTGCCCTGGCGAATTCAAATATGCTCTCAAGCGATGTAAGTGCGGCATTTGATCCTGCCTACGCTTCGGTGTTTGAAGCAAAAAACAGCGCGTATTGTGGTAAGGGCTTGGTGTTTAATAAATACACGGGTGCTCGTGGAAAGTCGGGCTCAAACGATGCCAATGCGGAATATATCGCTTATTTGCGTCGCATTATGGATGAATCAAAGGTGCACTATCAAACAGCAGAGCTCGGTCGTGTTAATGCAGGTGGCGGCGGAACTATCGCCTATATTTTGGCTCAGTATGGCATGAATGTTATTGATTGTGGTGTCCCCGTGCTTTCGATGCATGCTCCTTGGGAAGTTACTTCTAAGGCCGATGTGTATGAGGCTTATCGTGGCTACATCGCTTTCTTGAGTGCTTAGGGGTGTTTATTGCGGCTTATGTGATTGTGCAAGTAAACCGCATGGACGACACGCTTACTGAACTTCGCCAAATACTAGGAAACAACTTGCGTGTTTTTACCTAAGAACCGTAGAAGTTGCACGGTATGGTGTCTATAATGAGGGAACTTGCATGAGTTGGTGAGCGGGTTCCTTTTGGAATTTGGTAATAATTATTTTTTTTTTGAGGAGTGTTTCATGGCTTATTACTTTGAAGAACCATCACGTACTTTTAACGAGTATTTGCTTGTTCCAGGATATTCTTCTTCGGAGTGTACGCCTGAAGCGGTAAGTCTTAAAACTCCTCTTGTTAAGTTCAACAAGGGTGAAGAACCTACGATTTCGCTTTCCATTCCTATGGTTTCGGCAATTATGCAGGCTGTCTCTGACGACGGAATGGCTGTAGCTTTAGCCCAGCAGGGCGGTCTTTCTTTCATCTATGGTTCTCAGTCAGTTGAAGATCAAGCTGCTATGGTCGGTCGTGTAAAAGATCACAAAGCGGGCTTTGTTCGCAGCGACTCCAATTTGCCTCCAACCGCAACGCTTCGCGATGTTGTTGCTTTGAAGGAAAAACGTGGTCATACCACTATGCCAATCACTGAGGATGGTCGCTCTCAAGGCAAGCTTTTAGGCATTGTCACGGGGCGCGATTATCGCCTTTCTCGTATGAACCTTGATGAGCCTGTTACCAATTTCATGACTCCTCGCGAAAAGCTCATTGTTGCTTCTGCCGAAACTAGCTTAAAGGAAGCAAACGATATTATTTGGGACAATAAACTCAACTCGCTTCCCATCGTTGATGGTGAAGACAATCTGCTCTACATGGTTTTCCGTAAAGACTATGAGCAGCACAAGTCCAATCCAGACGAATTGCTTGATGGTCACAAGCGCTATCTTGTTGGTGCTGGTATTAATACGCGTGATTATGCAGAGCGTGTTCCTGCACTTATTGACGCGGGTGCCGATGTTTTATGTATTGACTCTTCTGAGGGATATTCCGAATGGCAGTCGCGCACTATTGATTGGATTCGTGCTCACTACGGCAATTCCGTAAAGGTTGGCGCTGGAAACGTTGTTGATCGTGAGGGCTTCCGCTTCTTGGCTGAAGCTGGTGCAGACTTTATTAAAGTTGGTATCGGTGGCGGCTCTATTTGTATTACGCGTGAGCAGAAGGGTATTGGCCGTGGCCAAGCAACCGCATTGATTGAAGTTGCTGCTGCTCGCGATGAGTACTTCCAGGAAACAGGCGTTTATATTCCAGTTTGCTCTGATGGTGGCATTGTATATGACCACCACATGACATTGGCTCTTGCTATGGGTGCTGACTTCATGATGCTCGGTCGTTATTTTGCTCGTTTTGACGAAAGTCCAACCAACAAGGTAAATGTTAACGGCAACTATATGAAAGAGTATTGGGGAGAAGGTTCTGCTCGTGCTCGCAACTGGCAGCGCTATGATCTCGGTGGAGCTAAGAAGGGCATGACGTTCGAAGAAGGCGTAGACTCTTACGTTCCTTATGCGGGTGCATTAAAAGATAATGTTAGCCTTACGCTTTCAAAGATTAAGTCCACCATGTGCAACTGTGGTGCTTTGACTATTCCTGAATTACAAGAGAAGGCTAAGCTTACCGTTGTGAGCTCAACCTCTATTGTTGAAGGTGGCGCGCATGATGTTGTTCTTAAAGACAAAACTCCGTATGTAAGCAATACTATTCGCTAGTTCTTTAGTTGTTTGCGGCAGATAATTCATAAAGCAGGCAGCTGGCGCTTTGTATGAAGGCAAGAACGGCCGATGGAGCTTAAAGAGCTTTGCTTGACCAACAAAAAACGAAATAGTGATTGATTTACTGACCTCGCAAAACTGCGGGGTCAGTTTTTGTTCTTGTTCCGCCTCCTATTCCTTTTTCCTGTAAGCCCATTTGAGCCTTACTCATTTTGTTCTTTTGGGTTTTACTTCTTAAAGCTTTTATCGAGGTCAAAACCGTTAATGCTGCTTTTAGTAGTGATTTGATCGACAAATAGTACAGAGTTTGAAAGCAAGCAAAAGCTTCTCTCGCGCAAGCTTATCAGGGGGTGCGTTTGCTATACTTGCCTAGTTGCAAAGAAAGGGAGAACGTAGTGAAATCACGCAGGATGATAGCTGTAATAGTGGTTATTATGCTAAGCGTGTGCACTCTTGTTGGTTGTTTGACCGAATCGAACCCTCCTAAAAATACTGACAACCTTCAACCTATCACCGTTGGTTCTGACAGCTATCCGCCGTTTAACTTCCTTGATGAAAACGGAAGTCCTACTGGCATTGACGTTGAAATTACAACGGAAGCCTTTCGTCGTATTGGTTATGAACCAACGTTCACCTTCATCAAATGGGAAGATAAGGATATCTTGCTCGAGAAGGGCGAGATTGATTGTGTAGCAGGTTGTTTTACCATGACAGGGCGTGAAAACCAATATAATTGGGCTGGTCCTTACATGAAAAGTCGCCAGGTTGTTGCAGTAAATCCCTCAAGTGATATTACTTCCTTGGCAGATCTTGAGGGAAAAGCTGTTGCTGTTCAGGCAACTACGCGCCCTGAACAAATTTTTCTACAGGGCTTAAATAGTCGTGTACCAAACATTAAAAGCTTATTCTGCTTCGAAGATAGAGCGCTGTTGTACCCTTCGCTGGGGAAAGGCTATATTGATGCGATTGCTTTGCATGAAACTTCGATTTTGCAATATGAGCAGGATTATGGCATGGATCTTCGTATTCTTGATGAACCTCTTCTTGAGGTCGATCTTGGCGTTGCGTTTTATAAAGAGGATGATCGCGGCATAGCTGAACGCATGGATGAAGTGCTTGATGAAATGCATCGTGATGGCACGCTTAAGGCAATCATTGAGAAATATCTTGATGACCCTGAAAAGTATTTGGGGGGGGTCTACGCAAGTGAAGGATAGGGTTGTATCATCTTCGCGGCCCAGTGCTTCAGGACGCTTTTTTGGGGTTCGCATATTTTTACTCGGTCTTGTGATTGTTTTGGTTGTTGGCTTGGTTTTTTGGGGAATTTTAACCAAGGAGACACGAGACCAAGCTACAAACACCCTGAACTACATCCAAGAACAGAGCCTTTCGTTTGATTCATATAACAACGCGAGCCAAGCAAAGAGTGCTATGCGCGCTATTGAAAATGCCAGTCAGCTTGCACGTAATATCGAAGAAGATGGGGGTGTAAGCCGAAATAATTTTGAACAGTATGTTTCTGAATTGCGCTTGACGGGTGCACTTGCGCTTTCTCCTGAAGGTAAAGTTGAAGAGGAATACTCAACTGACGGTGTTGGTTCATCTCGACTTTTGGACGCTATTACAAACAAGACAGCGCTTGAGGTTGCTCAGTATCCCCAGAAAACTTATACAGGACGCGTGGAACTAAACGATGGATCATACGTTGACTTTGCTTGTGCGTATCGTCTTGATGAAAGAGGCATTGTCGTTTCGCTTTATCATACCGATGTAGAGTTTGCGAATCGATATACACTTTCCTTACAAAGCATGCTTAATGGGTATTCAACGACAAATCACGGTACGGTTGTCATTGAAAAAAACAACAAAATTATTGCTTCGAACAAAAACAATACTAGTGACACCGATGCTGTTGGAGTGGATACGCAGAATAAAAACGTTATTGAGGCAATCAAAAATACATGTGAAACGAATGAGCAGAAGATTGTTGTATCTAACAATACGCTATATTTAGGGGAGTACGATAAAGCGCATGACTTCTACGTCTATACGTATACGTCTGCGCTTCCCATTCTTGGAAAAGTGGCTTTGGCCTGCCTTGTTGCAATTGTGCTCTATGTATCTATTCTAGGAGCGTTCAATTTCTTGCGTCATCGTTCAGAGCGCGAGCATTTGGCTGAGCGAATTATGACTGAGCACAAATATAACGAACGTTTAGAGGAAGCTGCGCAAGAGGCGCAAAATGCCAACACGGCAAAAACAGAGTTTCTTCAGCGTATGAGCCACGATCTTCGCACCCCAATCAATGGCATTCGTGGCATGGTTAAAGTGGGCGATATGTGCGCCGATGATCTTGCCAAGCAAGGGGAGTGTAGGCGAAAAATTAGGGACGCTTCAAGTTTGCTTCTTGATTTGGTGAACGAAATTCTTGATATGAGTAAGCTCGAAAGCGGAAAAATTAATTTGGATGTGCAGCCGCTCAGTATTCCCGATACTATGCGAGAACTCTATGAGATCATTGAACGTCAAGCAGTCTCGCTTAAGATAAAAATCGTGCATGAACCCTTAAAGATTGAACATTCGCGCGTTTATGCTAGTTCGATTCATTTGAAACGTTTGCTTATGAATATCATGAGCAATGCTGTGAAATACAACAAGGAAGGTGGCGAGGTTCGCATTTCTTGTTGTGAGACTGCGTGCACGAACGGCATTGGAACATATGTCTTTACTATTGCCGATACTGGTATTGGTATGAGTGAGGAATTTAGGAAACATGTTTTTGAGCCGTTTACTCAGGAGGGACGAAAAGGTGCAGGGAATCGCGAGGGTACGGGTCTAGGCACGTCTATCGCGAAGAGCTTGTGTGAGATGATGAATGGCACTATCGAACTTGATAGCAAGATTGATGTTGGTACTACGTATGTCATTACACTACCGTTTCGTGTGTGTGAGGACGAAAGAGCTTCTTCTTCGTGTGCGGAAAAAGAGGACGAAGGTACTGGAGATTCCTTAATCGAGGGTGTGCGCGTACTCCTTGTAGAAGACAATGATCTTAACCGTGAAATTGCTCAATTCCTTTTAGAATCGGCAGGAGCCCAGGTAGTTGCGGTGGTTGATGGACAAGAAGCTGTCGAGACATTTAAAGAGAGCGAAGAAGGGTTCTTTGATGTCATTATCATGGATATTATGATGCCGCGCATGGATGGTTATGAAGCTACTAGATGTATACGTGCGCTTGATCGCAAAGATGCAGCTAAGATTCCCATTATCGCAATGAGCGCTAATGCCTTTGCGGAAGATCGCCAGAATGCGCGCGAAGCCGGTATGGATGAGCATCTCGTAAAGCCTTTTGATTCGTCGCTTGCGGTTCGCACCATTGCGAAATTCGTTGACGAAAGAAAATCTTCCAAAGAATAAGCCGGAGCCAGGACAACGCAGCCGGAGGGTATTGTCCGTCTCGGACAATACCCTCCGGCTGCGTTGTCCTGTTGTCGCGCTTGCCTTCGGTCCGGACAATGGAGTCAGACTCCATTGTCCGGGTGAACCGTTAGCGACTAGTGGCGAGCGTGCTTGCCGCGCTTGCGGCTAAAGAGGCTGCCGAACGCAGTACCCACACCTGCGATGGCCGCAGCGCATGCTGCAAAGAGTCCCATCTCGTTATCGCCTGTCTTGGGGGTTGCGGCTACTGCAGTTCCTGCCTCGTCGGCATAGGCCTTACGAACCAAAGAGGTGTCGGTATCTGTTGCTTTGGAGGCGCCGTCACTCTTGCCGCCGTCACCCTTATCGCCCCATGGATCATCGGAGGGCTCTACACCCTCACGCAGGATTTGGGCTTCTGTGGCAGCAGTTTTATCTTTTACGGGATCACCAAGTATTCCTTCACCAGCAGTGCCGATTACCTGCCCCCTGATGTAATTAGTGTAGTCGCCGTAGGTATCCGTGAAAGTAAAGTCGCGAACTGCACCGTTTGCGGGTACTTTGATCGAGCTATCGCCAAGAATTTCGATTTTCGCCTGTGGGATATCAGAGCCGTCACCCGCATCTGGGACAAGCGTTACGTCATTTTGCACCAGTATCGCAGCGCATGACCCCTTTGCATATACGTTCGAGTTCAAGATGAAGAGATCTTTTCCGTCATAGGGGTTCATGCTGCTGCTCGATACATATATGCCGTAGCCGCCCCCAGCCGTTCCGTCTCCATACAGCCCCTCAATACGGGGAGCATCAGCGTTCAGCTTAACCTTGGAATTCGAAATATGAACCCACGCTGTACCGCTGCCATGGTAAGCGCTGGCGAGGATTCCGCGTGCTTCGCCTTTGTCGGTTATCTTGGAATTAACGGTGACGCTAGAATCGAAGAAAAGCACTGATGACGATTTGCCGATATTCGATGCGAATATTCCCGTCGAGGTGGTTTTTCCTATGGTGTCGATGTTTACCGTGGACTTAATAACAGAAAAGTTAGTTCCCGAGATTCCCCAAGCCCAATCTACGGGGTTCTCTGCATTGCCTGATTTTACGTTTACCGTAGCACCATTTTCGATTCTGACGGTGGGCCCAACGTTTTCGCTTGTGTCACGGGCGTTGATGCCATGGGTGCTTCCGCCCGATCCAGAACCGCTGCCTGTGGCTTCAGCATTCACTGTTGTACCGTCGATAGTCACATAGCCACCCTGTGTTCCGTCGCTCTCTGCAACAATGGCCTTTTCCTGGGCCTTCACATTCAGCTCACCATCGCCTGCAATAGTGAGATTGCCGTCTTGCACGGAAACGCCAGTTTTTTTGTCCTCATCAGCGGTGGCTTTGGTGGCATCGACCGTGTTCTTGTTATTCACGTTGATATTCAGGTCACCCTTGGCGGAAATACCCGTGCCGTTGTAGCCGTCCAGATTTAGGTCATTTTGGGTTTGCCAGATCCAGCCAGCCCCACTTGAGCCAACGGTGTTATATTGCGTGCCGTCGACATTAATCCATTCAGCTGCAAACGCGCTGCCAGGACACAAAATCAAGCCAGAAAGCGCTAGTGCCGAAACGCCCAGCACAACCTTGCGGCGGATAGCACGGAACGGGTCGTATGTGGGAGCTGCTGCCGCTGCGCAGTGTTTTGCGCGTGCTTCCAAAGGAAGGTTTGCAACATCAATGTGTAACGGGACGTTCTTCGTTGTTTGATTCATGGTTCTTCCTTTCAAGGAGGGCAGCTCTCTTCGCGCAAACCCTCATTGCGCGAACATCAGAGGAGCAAAACCTGATTTAACCTGCTTTAATCTGATCCAAGCCCCAGCTTTGACTGCCGTATTGGTAAACCGTATCTTTAAACGCCTTGTTTTTATAGGTTCGTTTATACGAACAAATGCGTTTACCTGGGGTTTTATAAATAGATAGTGAAATAAAGGTTTTTAAGCCGAAGCCAGTAGAATAATGGGTAAACAAAGCGCATAAAGAGCAACATGGCGCTCAAATATTATCCCAGCGCTGAAGAGGTTGATAGAACTCTTGCTTGTTCATCTCAAGGAATGCTGTTGTATGAAATAACTATTGAGTATCTTACGGGCAAGCAAATTCAAGAAAAATGAGAGCGAACTATGGCCTTCAGCGAAGGGGAGTTACGTGGTACCGATCGGGCAGTTCGCCTTTGTCTACGAGATATTTTAGGTATGCCATAGTTTGTGCTAAAAGCGAGCGCCTCCCAATGATTATGCGGTTTTCCCACGTGGTTCGTTTGGGTGCTTGGGTGGAAAGATAGGCGAGCTCTCCTGGGTCAGAAACGCCCAAATCGCAAACCTTTTGAAAACTTTTCACTTGTCTTTGATAGTGATCCTCGATTTTCGCGCAACGCTCCGAAAGATTATGACCTTCGGCTCCGTGGCCAGACAGAACTAGCTGTGCGTTTAACTTTTCGAGTCTTCGGTTTGTTTTCAAAAGAAGTTCGAGTTGATTTTCTTCAGTTTCAGTCATTACGGGTGGATAGTCAGTGTGGAGGACCTGGTCACCGCCAACGAACACGCCAACCTCTTCATCATAGAGACAAAGATGATGAAGGTCGTGTCCAGGGGTTTCTAGAACTTGCAGGTTGTATCCGCCAACGCTAAGAACATCTCCTTCGTGCAGAACGGTTATGCTTCCCTTAAAAGAGCCCGAGCGAGTCATAGGTTCCCAATAGGCAGGGTCATAATAATCGCCTACATTGTGGCTCTTGCTTACCGCTCGTTCAATTTGTCCAATTTCCGTAGCAGACATTACGGGCGTTCCACGCAGCTCGTAGGAGGGAATGCCTCCATAAACAGTCATTTCAGGTCGCCAAATTTGGGAAAGGCCCGCGCAGTGATCCCAGTGAAAGTGAGTGATGAAAACATCAATCGAATTCCAGGGAATTTCCAGTTCAGACAGGGCATAATCATACGCTTTAAAGGTTTCAGGCTCATCGCATCCCGTATCGATAATAAGGGAGCGCACCAGCCCGTTTTCGCCCGTCGCTTTAAAGATATAGGAGTTGCTTGGACTGATTGCTTCAGGCATGGGAAGATCAAGCCGATAGAGGTTGTTCGCAAGCTCTACTAGGCGCGGTCTGTCAGAATAAACGATTGGCATGCGAGCCATATAAGCTCTTTTCCCCGATAACATACACAGATACTAAGGCATCTATCGAGCACATGATAGCACAAAGCCGAATGGTCCTCTTTTTTTCTTTACACCTATTTCTTTATTGTGATAAAGTGCAACGCATGACATTTCTGACGGAACATACCAGCACAATCAAGTGCGATAGCGAAGGGGTTTTGGGGGCTCAGCGTACGGGTGCTCTTAAAGCGTCTTTTTCTGTTGTTCTTGATACGTGTGCCATTATGACTCAGCACCTCGCGCAGGAATGTACCAATGTTCGTGCTATTATGACTCAGCACCTCGCTCAGGGATGTAAGCGCACGCTGCAAATACCATATTATCGATATTGTTAGCACACGGGTTTTGGCTCGGTGCTTTTTTTGTGCCTTGAGCCATAGGTCGTGTGCGCCTCCAAGCAATATCTGAGTGCGATGTTTGAATCAAAAGCACGTATTAGAAGGCTAGCCGTTTACAAGCTAAGCAGTCACAGGTTTTAAAGGGTGGATATAACTAAAATGCTCGCCCTGAAATTTAGGAAAAACGAACACTACCAAAACAGTTGTTTTGGTTTTGCAAAGACGTAGATGACAGAACGCATACTGCGTTGTTTGCAAAGTGACAGGAAAGGCCCCTTGTAAGAGGGATATGAAAGAGTAAAACCATGGTAATGAAAATATGCATCATTCTTATTTTTGTTGGCGTTGTTGTTGGTGTGGGAATTTATACCCGCCAGCACGCAAAAAGCGTTGACGGATTTATTTTAGGAGGGCGAAACGTTGGTCCTTGGCTTTCAGCTTTTGCCTTCGGCACAAGCTATTTTTCTGCGGTAATTTTCGTTGGATATGCCGGTCAGTTTGGCTGGAAGTATGGCTTGGCGGCTTTTTGGATTGGCATCGGAAATGCCATACTGGGCTCGCTTCTTGCCTGGTGGGTGCTCGGTCCTCGTACGCGTGAGATGACGCAGCGCCTTAAGGCAACAACAATGCCTGAGTTTTTTGGAAAGCGTTATAAGTCTAAGGCGCTTCGCATTGTTTCGGCAGCCATCATCTTTGTGTTCCTTATTCCTTATACCGCTTCTGTTTATAACGGTCTTTCCCGATTGTTTGGTATGGCATTTGGTCTTCCCTATGAAGCATGCGTAATTGGCATGGCGCTTGTTACGTGCATTTACGTTGTTCTTGGTGGATACATGGCAACCGTTTTGAACGACTTTATCCAGGGCATTATTATGCTGGTGGGTATTATTGCGGTTATTGCCGCTGTTCTTGCTGGTCAAGGTGGCTTTTCGGAAGCTATTATTTCACTTTCTCAAATTCCAGCAGAGGGAACCGATCTTCAAGGTGCTTTCGTTTCGATGTTTGGTCCTGATTTGTTAAATCTGTTGGGTGTTGTTGTTCTTACTTCGCTGGGCACTTGGGGCTTGCCTCAGATGATTACTAAGTTTTATGCCATTAAAACAGGTCCTGCTATCAAGCAAGGAGCTATTATCTCGACGATTTTTGCTGCTGTTGTTGCGGGCGGTAGTTATTTCTTGGGTGGTTTTGGCCGTTTGTTCGGCGATGAAATATCTTACGCGGCAAATGGTACGCCAATTTATGACTCAATTATTCCAACCATGCTTTCTGGTTTGCCTGACATCTTGCTTGGCATTGTTGTGGTGCTCGTTCTTTCCGCATCGATGTCAACTCTTTCATCGCTCGTTCTTACCTCTTCATCTACGCTCACGCTCGACCTTATCAAGGGCAATATCGTGAAAGAAATGGGTGAGCGCAAGCAGATTACTTGGATGCGCGGCTTGATCGTGGTGTTTGTTTTGATTTCTGCGGCGATTGCCTTGGTTCAGTACAACTCAACAATCACGTTTATCGCACAGTTGATGGGCATTTCTTGGGGTGCATTAGCGGGCGCGTTCTTGGGTCCTTTCTTCTGGGGCTTGTTCAGTGGAAAAATCTCAAAGGCAAGCGTTTGGGTAAGCTTCATCTTGGGCGTTGGCCTTACCACCTCAAATATGTTTATTGGGTTCATTGCCTCGCCTATTAACTGCGGCGCAATTGCAATGCTGCTTTCTCTTGCGGTGGTTCCGCTGGTTAGTTTGTTTACGCCAAAAGTTCCTTTCGATGTTAAGCCTCCAAGAACAGAAGGTGCAATCGATCGCGAATATGTGAGTGAATTAAAAGGAAGCGCAAGCGAGCTTTAGGTGCTATTTTTTGCTAACGACCCCCGTCCATCCAAGATGCGGGGGTCGTTTCCTTTTTTGTAACAAATTGCCAACAAAATCTGCGTATAATTTACGCGAATTATTCCGAAAAAGAAAAGAAGGAAGGTATGGAAGGTTTCGAGCTTATTAGCACCGGAGCGCTGTCGATAATTCCGCCTTTGTTGGCATTGGGTTTAGCCCTGCTTACAAAGGAAGTATATTCGTCGCTGCTTGCGGGTGTTTTCTCTGGCTTGATCATCTACGAATTCACTCTTGAAGGCGCGGGTGTTAGCCAGCTTATTACGGCGTTTACCTTAATCCCAACTATTCTTGCCGAACAAATAATGGGGAATGCTGCCCTTGTGCTGTTCTTGGCATTATTGGGAGCGCTGGTTGTGGTCATTGCCGTTGCGGGTGGCTCCCGTGCTTATGCACAGTGGGCTGCCGAGCACATCAAAAGTGCGCGTATGGCTTCGGTTGTAACAGCGTTGTTGGGCATCATCATTTTTGTTGATGACTATTTCAACTGTCTTACCGTCGGTGCGGTTATGCGTCCCATTACTGACCGTTTTAGAGTCAGTCATGAAAAACTCGCCTGGATTATTGACTCCACTGCTGCCCCTGTCTGCATCATCGCTCCTGTTTCTTCATGGGCGGTTGCTGTTGGTGGTTATTTGGGCGACGATGGTTTCAACACGTTCATTGCATCTATTCCGTACAACTTCTACGCGCTTTTAACCATTCTTTTTGTGTTCGCGATGTTGCTCGTCGGTTCCGATTTCGGTTCGATGAAGAAGGCTCAGAGCGATTACGAGAAGAACATGCAGAGCACCATTCCGACTCATCCTTCTGCGCTTGAGACTATCTCGACGGTTCGTATGCCCGAAGAAGGAACTTCGGTTGAAACGGTGGTTACCGAGCAGGCTGACCTTAATTCTGCCGCTAAAGCAATGGAAGAGTTCAAGGGCCTTTCCGTTTCAACAAAGGGTAAGGTTTACGACTTGGTAGTTCCCATCGTTGTGCTCATTATTTTCTCCATCATCGGCATGATTTACGTAGGCGGCTTTTTTGAAGGCGTGGACTTTGCAACTGCTGTTGGTGAAGACCCAGTAACTGGCCTGTGTATTGGCGTTGTTGTTTCTTTGGTTGTTGCGGCATGCATGTTCTTGCCGCGTAAACTTACCACGCTAAATGGTTTCGTTGAAGGCGCTTCGGAAGGCGTTCGTTCGATGGTGGGCGCCATTATGATTTTGGTCCTTGCCTGGAGCTTGGGTGGTTGTTGTCGTTACATGCTGGGTACGGGCGAATTTGTTGCTGATGTTTTGACCTCTGCGGGCTTTAATTTAGCTTTCTTGCCGGCAGTAATTTTCATCGCTTCTGGCTTTATCGGATTTGCAATGGGAACTTCTTGGGGAACCATCGCACTCATTCTTCCTATTGTTTTGGGTATTTTCCCAGAATCTGACCCGCTCTTCCTTGTTACGATTGGCGCAACGCTTGCGGGTGCTGTTTACGGTGACCATACTTCACCTATTTCTGATACCACGATTCTGTCTTCTGCTGGTGCAGAGTGTGACCACTTGCGCCATGTGGCAACCCAGATTCCCTATGCGAGCGTTGTTGCAGGAGTTTGCTTTATAGGTTACTTTGTTGCTGGTCTTACCGGATCACCTTGGTTCTCGCTAATTGGTGGTGCGGTATTGCTTATTGCTTTTGTTCTTGTTGTTCGTATTCGCAGCAGAAAAACAGCATAAGTTTTATTCACAAACTCGCTAAACAATTAAAATGCTGCAGTCTTTTGCGATTGCAGCATTTTTTATTTTCACCTTTTGTTTGTTTGCCTCGAGCGTATAAATTACGGTGCTCGTAAGTATGGTAAGGAAAGCATATTAGATGCTGATGATGGGAAGCGGAATGTCGTGGCTTTCGGCAGGGATGGAGTCAACCTGCTGTTCGGCAAAAGCCACACCAATTTTGCGGCAATCAGAAGAGATTTGAGTTAGATAGCGGTCGTAATTTCCCCCGCCATATCCTAGGCGATTACTGTGTTTGTCAAAAGCAACAACAGGCACTACGATCATGGTAAGGTCGCGAGCACAAACATAAGGAAAAGCATGTAACTCTTCACTTTCATGTAGGTATGACTTTAAAGGGTGTAACAAAAAAGGAACATGCTTTCCCAGATAAGAAACCGCATCAACGGCGCGCATTTCCATCTTTTGTTCAACATCGTTGCAGCTCCATGAGTCTTTAATCATGCAAGGGAAAGCAACGCGAATACCGCGCTCGTAGAGCTCTTCTATAAAGTCATTCAACTGTACTTCTTCAGGAAAAGCCGAATACACGGCAACGCAAGCATCTTCTGGGGCGATACCTGTGATTCCCAAGGTGAGGTCAAGTGATTCAAGAAGTGACTGGCAAATGACCGAGCTCTTGTGAGCTCGATAAGGTTCCGTCATTTCGCTTCGTTCCCTGAGCGCTTCGTTGCGCAATTTAGTGCGTAACTGATCATCGTTGCTTGAAGGATGAGAGTTTGTATTGGTTTGGGCCATGAAGTTGCCTCGTTTGCTGTTAGCCAATTCCTAAAATTTGCATCACTAAGCATACAGCAGAAAGTATCCCTACCACTACGATGGTGGCAATAAGTAGAATTCGCGTTATAAGCGGAACGGTGTGTTCTCCCATCATGTGTTTGTCGGTGCAGATAAGCGCCATAAACACAAGAAGGATAGGCAGGATAACGCCGTTAACAAACTGAGCGGTAAGCATGATTCCCATGAGGTCAATTGAAGGAATCAAAATAATTATGGCCGAAATCACAATAACGAATGTAAAAATACCCTTAAAGAAAGGGGCTTCTTTCCATTTAAAGGAAACGCCTGCTTCCCAGCCAAATGCTTCACAGATAACAAAAGCGGTAGTAAGGGGTAAAACGCAGGCAGCAAGGAGGCTTGCTGCTACTAAACCGACGGCGAATAAGGCGCCAGCATATTCGCCCGCAAAAGGAGCAAGTGCGCGTGCGGCGTCAGCAGCTTCGGTAATTTCAATACCCTCGGGGAAGAGCACGGCTCCGGTGGTAACAATGATGAACCAGGCAACAATACAGGCGACAACGGCGCCTGTGACTGCGTCAATTTTTTGAAAGAATAAATCTTTCAGGGTGACGCCTTTTTCAACAACATTGCTTTGCGTGAAGAACATCATCCAGGGTGCAATAGTGGTGCCAACCATCGCAACGGTGAGCGAAAGGAAACTGATGTCGCTGCTCACTTCAGGAACGACAGTGTGAATGAGAGCTAAGTTCCAGTTAGGTTGCGCAATAATAGCTGCCACAATGTAGGTTACAAATACGCAAGAAATAGCAAGGAAAACATTCTGTACGCGTTTGTAGCTTCCGCCTACAATAAGCCCCCAAACGGCAGCAGCAGCAATGGGAACAGAAATCCAACGAGGAACGCCAAATATCTCCATGCCAGAAGCAATGCCTGCGAATTCGGAAAAGGTAGTTGCAACATTACCAATAAGGAGTGCAAGCATGGCAAGAGCGGTAAGTCGAATGCCAAAGCGTTCGCGAATCAGGGCAGAAAATCCCTTGCCTGTAACGGCCCCCATGCGTGTGGCGGTGGTTTGAATTACTACAAGCAAAATGCACATTACAGGGATTACCCACAACGACATAAAGCCAAATTTTGCACCTACGGTTGAATAGGTGGCAATTCCGCCAGCATCATTTCCGGCCATAGCAGTAACAACGCCAGGACCCATCGCTGCAAGAATAAGGAGAGCCTTTGACTTTTGAGAAGGCGCATTCGGCTGTGTGTCGAGTTCTGTTTGGGCTGATGCCTTCATTAATTAAGGCCTCCTGCAATTTGTAAAATTACGAAGGTGTAAGGAACCAAGAAAATAATGAAAATAACAATAACGGCAATAAGTTGCGTCCAAGCCCAGCGCGTTTTGCCTTCTTCGGCATCGTCTTCAATAACTTCCATAGCGTCGTCGACGGTAACGATACCAAGCATTCGTCCTGATTCATCAACAACAGGCATTGCGAGCAAATCGTATTTCGAAATGTCTGCCGCCACTTCTTCTTCCTCTTCTTCGGGGAAGGCGGTAATAATCTCTTCAAACATAATGTCTTTGAGCTGCGTATCGTTTGTTGCTAAAACAAGGGTACGCAACGAAAGAACACCAACGAGTTTGTCGTATTCGTCAATGACATAAACGTAGTTAACAGTTGGATGGTCTTCATCAAGAGCACGAAGAGCCTCAATAGTTTCGGCAACGGTATCGGTGGTGCGCATAGAAACATACTGTGTGGTCATAAGGCCACCAGCGGTATCCTCGCGATATCCGAGCAGTTGTCTAATGCCTGCAGCATTTTCGACACCCATCAACCGAAGGAGTTTTTCGGCTTTTTCGTAGGGGAGGCCGCCAACGATGTCCGCCGCATCGTCTGGATCCATATCGCCCAACAAACGTGACGCACGAGCATCGTCTAAGTCACCAATAACGTCAGCCTGGAATTCTTCTTCCATCTCAGAGATTGCATCGCCCGCACGAGCATCGTCTAAATGCTGAAATACGTTTGCGCGCTGTTTTGGATCGAGTTGCTCAAGAATGTCTGCCACGTCTGCTGGATGCAATTCATCAAGACGGGTGTGCGTGACGGAAAGCTGTACCTTGGAAAGGTCGCGGTCGAGCAAATCCATGTAGTTCCACGCGATAATTTTTTCGTCAAGCTTCTTGTGGAATACCTTACAAATTGCAAGCGCGGCACGTTCAACCCAGGGAGCAAGGCCGCGCAGAAGACCACGAATGCCAACTTCAGCCCCAAGAAGACGAAGTTGAGAACCTGAAACGGAAAGCTTTAGATCGTTTACGCGAACAACTTTCATGCCCTGCGTGTCAACGATTTGCTTGTTGAGCAAATCGCGTGCGAGAAGAACTTCATCAGGCTGCAGATAACTGAAACGAATAGCAGTTCTGTCGACTTTTAGAATGATGCCGTCTTCGGTGAATTCGCTGACGTACTTGCGCCATGAAATCATGAAAGGGGTTTTTCCGGGACCTAAAAAGGCAAGGCTGGTAATACGAGGGAAAACTTCACCAGTTTGTATGGCGAGATCGGAAATAGATCCGATTTTTTCTCCGTTGGCGTCAATAACTGGCTCGCCAAGCATTTGTGATAAATAGAGCATTAAAATCCCCTAGGTTAAAAATCAAGCTTGCCCGCACAAAGCAAGCGCCAAATCGGCGCAAGATGAACGAAGATGCAGACTTGATCCACTTCTTTTAGCAGTCTTACCTTCGACTGCCTCAAAAATGGGGAAGTCGAAGGCTAATTACTGTGAGGTTTCGGTTTTCGAACCTTCAAGTAATTTCCTTTCACTCAAATTGATGTGATTGCTGACTCGATTCGCACAACCCAAGCTAAAAAACTATTGGTTTTGTTGAAGTCGATAAATCATCAGCATCGATGATTGTAAAACATTGGATGCAGAATTAACTTTGCGATGAGTAAAAAAGATGTTAAAGACAAGAATCTTCAATTGATACTAATGTTTTAAGAGTGCCGAATTTTATTTTAAGGCTCTTCGTTTTTATGCCTAAGCCTGTTTTGTTCTAAAAGTGGAATGCTTCTAAAATAGAAGACCCTACATCCCAAAGGCGTAGGGTCTGTTTTCAAGTTGCTAAAACCGCAAATCGATACTATTCAGATTTTTTTGTTCCGCATTGGGAGCAGAAGGTGCCTGCTTTGTTGGCGTTGCCGCATTGGGAGCATATCCAGCTGGTACTTTTGGATTGTACGAAGGAAGCAGTTTCGGGCTTTTTGGAGAGTTCATTTTCGGTTATTCCTTCTTTAATCGATGGCATAGGGGCTGTTGTTCCAGCTGCAGGTGCAGTAGGCTTTGATGAGGAAGCGGTAGAGGTAGATGCGCCAGCGGAAGAAACAGTGTTGTTGGCGCTACCATTTTTCATTGTTTTACGGATATCAGAGGTGTTCTTCCAGATAAGAACAATCATAAGAGTGAATTCAAAGCCAAGGCGATTGAGAAGTTCAAGAAGGGCACAAACAATAAGAATAGTAATTATTCCCGTGATAGCCATTCCAGGTGCATAAACGATAATAGTAAATGAGGCAATGACGCTCGCGATTGCCTCAAAGGCAATAAGGCAGGTAGTGAAAAGATAGAGAACCTTAAGAATCTTTTCGATAATCAAAGACTCAAAGCGAAAGAATGGCCCCCAATCATGTTTGGTTGCTTGTGTTGTTACTTTTCCTTCCGAAATATATTTCATATACAGAAGGACAGTAACTACGATTGCAGCAATAAATGCTATGACGGAAAGAACTAATCCTGTGCCTGTTGAAGGCAGTATTCCACCATAGTAAGAACTATTGAACATATTTCCTCCATTCCTGTTGTCTTGCATGTGCAAGGGCTATTTCTATTGTGGATGCATCTCCTTGCTAAAACAAAAAGCACTGAAAGGTGGGGTAGGCAAGCAGCATCTAATAAAACTGAGTATGTAATTTTTAAGCGATATCAGTCTTTAAAAACCACTCTAAGGTTAACCTCTGGGAGCTGCTGGTTTTGCAGTGGGGTAAACCTGCTTGTATTCGGTGTAATACTTATTGTTGTCGTTTACGCGAGTGTCTTCTAAGGGCTTACAAATCTCTTTTTCGTGTCCTGTAGGATCGGTGTATGTCAGGCTGATATCCCAGGCATCGCAGATAACGCTTATACGCATTTCGCAGTCATAATAGCAGGTGAGAAGCTTGTTATAACTGTCGTAATATTCCGATGCGGTTGGAACATCAAGGTTGTAAAGGTTACTGTACTCAGTGGATACGTTATAGAATAAATCGTAAGCGTCTCCGGCGCAATCAGAGCGAGTTGACAGATCTTTCTTGAGATAATTGTTGTTAAAAGTGGTTGCAGCAGAAGAAATCTTTGAGTCGTATGCATCGAGCTTGTTGTAGAAAACAATAAGTTTGTTGTAGATTTCTTTATCACGAGCAGATGTTGTGACTTTTGGAGTGCTCGAAGAACTGCCTGAGCTGTTTGAGGAGTTGCTTTGAGCTTGTTCAGATGGTTGGCTTTTTGGGTCGGAGTTTCCTTGACTGGTAACGGCGGGAACAGCCAGGAAAATTACTAGCAGGGCAACAATAACAACAGCGAGCCCGATAATAACCCCAATCATAATTTTGCGCTTCGTCTTATCGCTGTTGTTCTGCGGTTGAACCTGATATGTTGCAGGGATTTGAGCTGATGTTTGATTGGGAATACCTTGAACAACATTAGCACTCGATTGAATGTAGCTTCGTTGGGTTGGGTTAACCGAAGGTATAACTTGAGTGGTTTTAGGTGCTGTCTGCGTGGTTGTTGAGACGGCGGGATTTTGTGCAGTTTGAGGAGATGTTGGTGTGGTTCCAACTTCGTGCAAGCTGTTGAGCGCTCTTGTTTTGTCTTCCGCTAAAGACCGAGTGACTTCGTCCTCGATTTTTGTAGCAGTAGAATCTTCTTTTGCTTTAGGCGCACCGCCAGTAGGAGTTCCGCAGTGGTTGCAAAACTTCTGACCTGGCTCAAGAGGAGAACCGCATCCTGTACAAAACTTCTGAGTGTTAGGCATTGCTCGCTCCTTCATCTTGGATCCGGTGTTTGTTTCAAAGTATAGTATGGAAGAGTAAAAACAAAGAACACCATTGTAAATTCTTTGCAGAGAGTGGCTTCTGTTGTAACTCCTGTTTTACCAGCTTTGATGATTTGAAAGAAATACAATGATTTATTCCAAAAGCTTTATCAAATTACTGCCTATTGTTCTTTGTGGATTGCTGGCGATTGTTTGTTCGGTGCTTGCTTTATTGATGGCAGGAATTCTCTCAGGTTGTTCTCTTGCTGAAGAAAAGTTCAATGAGTCAATTGAATTAGAGGTAAATGATACGCCGAAAAATGCAAATCCTTCAACTGAAAGGATCTCAGAATTGACTTTTTCGGCAGAGGAGTTTCGTGCTCGTCTCAACATAACCGAAGATTATAGAAGCAGCTTCGTTCACGGAGATAAGGGTGCTGAATATCAAAAATACATCGTGTTGCATGATACCGAGGGTGATGCTGATGGGGAGTCGGTAGTTAATTTCTGGGATGGGAATGGTGCAGGTGTAGCAGCGCATTTCGTTGTGAACAAAGACGGATCCATTGTTCAGTGTGTCGATATGGATGCAATCGCTCATCATGCTGGCTTTGGTGACACTGGCCACAATGCTCGATATGGCGTGAGTGACGAATCACGTGATGACAAAGTAGGAACCAAGGCAATCGGAAACAGTTTTGCTGATTATGGTATGAATTCCTTTTCCATAGGAATCGAAATGGTTCACGTGGGAGGTTCAGGAGATTATCCTGCAGCTCAACTTGAGGCACTCGATGCTCTAATTGCTTACATCGATGCCTACTACGGAAATGAAAGCCAAATTATTGACCATAAAGCATGGAGAAGCGGAAATTCGGATACATCTCCTGAATTTGCAACGTATTTAGAAAACTATCAAAACCGACGCAAGCACGCCTAGGCTTTCTGCTTGCGTCGCCCCCTTCCTTGGTGTAAATGTATAAATAATAAATGTTAGTTATAGGTAACTTATTCGTTAATTCGTTTACCTGATAACTGAAAAGGGTCAAGCAAATAGAAAGGGCTTTCATGATTAAGACAACGGTTGAAGTTGACGGTATGATGTGCGGTATGTGCGAATCGCACGTAAACGACGCTATCAGAAAAGCCTTCAAGGTTAAGAAAGTCAACTCTTCTCATACCAAAAGCCGTACGGTTATTGAGTCAGAAGAGGCTTTGAATGAAGATGCACTTCGCAAGGCAATTGCTGAAACGGGGTATGAAGTAAAAGGTATTACTTCAGAGACGTTTGAGAAGAAAGGCCTGTTTGGTCGTCGCAAATAATTTCTTTAGAATCTGTATTAGAACTTGTGCTGTCGGTTGCTTTTGGTTTAGGCAGTACAAGCTCTAATGCAATCGCCATTACAAATACCAGTGCGACTGAATTGCCCACAAAGATAGACTGTGCAAGATCAGGGAATCCAGCGAAAATTTCGCTTACCTGCGTAAAACCAATACCAATTGCGAGCGAAAGCGCAGCGATGGTAATGTTTCGTTGTGTAAAGCCTGCTTTGGCAATCATTTGAAAACCTGTAAGGATGATAGAGCCAAACATCATAATGGTGCAGCCACCCAATACCGCATCGGGTAATGTTGAAAATAGCGTTCCGATAATAGGCATACATCCCGCAAGGAGCATAACAGCGGCTCCGCAGGCGATAGCTTTCCGATTTACGACATGCGTCATGGCAAGAAGGCCAATGTTTTGAGCGAAGCTTGTGAGGGGAGAACATCCAAACACACCCGAAAGCGCACTGATAAAACCATCGGCAGAAACTGCGCCGGCAATTTCTTTTTCGGTGGCGTCACGCTTTACGGCAATTTCCGAAACGGCGCAGGTGTCACCGATTGTTTCTGCGGCACTTACCAAGAACAGTAGCGTAACAGCAATGATGGCATCGAGATGGAATTCGGGAACAAAGGGAAGAACCTGCGGTAATTGGAAAAATGAAATCGTAGTAAAAGCCGAGAAGTCAACTTTTCCCATGATAATTGCCGCTACGTAGCCAACACCTAAACCGAATAAGACGGAAAGCTGACTTTTAGGTCCTTTAAGCACTCCTTGGAAAATAAGACAGGCCGCTAGGGAGATTGCGCCAAGGAGCAAGTTGTCGAGCGAACCGAAATCTTCTGCACCAGAACCTCCGCCAAAGCTTTGAGCTCCAACGGAAAGAAGAGAAAAACCGATTGACGTTACGACAACCGCGGAAACAACAGGAGTGATGAAACGGCGCCAATATTTGGCGAACAGACCAAGCAGCCCTTCGAGTACACCGCCCACAATAACGGCACCAACAACAGCACCGTATCCATACGAAGCGGCAATGCCGCAGAGTACGGTAACAAAGGTAAAACTTACGCCCATAACAATGGGGAGTCCTGAACCAATGCGCCAAACAGGGAAGAGCTGAATAAAGGTACCGATAGCAGCAATGATCATAGCGTTCTGAACAAGGATTGCTGTAGTTGCTTCATCGAAGCCTGCAGCTGCTGCCAAGATAGCAATGGGAGCCAGGTTGGCAACAAACATGGCAAGAACATGCTGCACACCATAAGGAAATGCTTGAGCAACGCTAATCTTGCCATCGAGGCGGTCGAGTTCGCGTTGTTTGGTGTATTTGGAAAGATTTGAGTCGGTTTTTTGATCTGATTTAGCTCGAGATTTACAAAAGAATGGTTTCATCGGAAAGTTATTTCTCCTGTTTCAGGATTCATGGCATCGACAATGGCAAGAGAACGAACGGTGTATCCTTGGTTGCGCAGACGATCTCCACCTTCTTGAAAACCTTTTTCAATAGCAATTCCAATGCCTTCAATTGTTGCGCCTGCTTTTTCGCACAGGCTAATAAGTCCTTCCATAGCACACCCGTTTGCCATGAAGTCATCAATCAAAAGTACGTGGTCTTCAGGGCCAATAAACTTCTTAGAAACAATGACGTTGTTCACGTTGCCGTGGGTAAAGCTTTTTACGCTGGTGACATAAATGCTTCCATCGAGGTTGATGGATTGGGACTTTTTCGCAAACACCACAGGAACGCCAAAGACGCGCGCGACAATAGCGGCAATGCCGATACCGGAGGCTTCGATGGTCATAATTTTATTGATCGGTCTATCTTGGAAAGTGCGATACCACTCACGAGCCATTTCTTCAAAAAGTTCTACATCCATTTGGTGATTGAGGAAGGAATCAACTTTTAAGACATTTCCTTCTTTTACAACTCCGTCACGTCTGATGCGCTCTTTAAGCAGCTCCATGAAGTGTCTCCTTTTAATTTTTTTCTGAATAGGTTTATAGATTAACAAAAGAGTTGCGTACGGTGGATAAGCTTCTGGTAGATGTGTTGAATCATCCATGGTTCTTTTGAGATGTTAGGTATTTCATCAAGATCGAACCATGAAACCCCTGAGTTTTCATCGGGGGCAATATGTAGAGAGGCGGAAGGGTCTGCTTCAAAAAGATACGTAATATTGAGATGAAGGTGTGAGGGAACGTATTCGCCACGTTTCCAATGTCCGTTCACGGTGAGAACTTCGCATGAAAAAATATCATCGCTTATAAGCTGTGCTTCTTGAAGCCCTGTTTCTTCCTTAAGCTCGCGCATGGCGACGCGGGTGAGATTTGTATCGCCATCAGCATGGCCGCCAATCCATGACCAGGAATTGTAAATGTTGTGATACACCATGAGCGTTTGTGTTTTACTTGGATCAACTACCCAGGCAGAAGTGGTGAAATGGGAAGGCCATGAGCGGTTAAAAACATCGGGCGTAAAATCCTCAGTGCCATTTTGCAGGGACGAAAGAATAACGTCTTTGTCTCGCGCTTCCTCGTCATTGAGGGGTGTGAAAGAAGTTAGTGCTTGGCGAAGGGCATCCATGGCAGCTCACTATTCTTCAACAAACTTACCCGAGAAGTTTTGTCCGCGGGTAAATTCTTTAGCTTCTTCAAGTGAAAAATCATCACTAAAGAGCATAGGAAGCGTGTCGCTTGCCTCTTGCTGTGCCTGATTGAATAAGTCTACAAAACTTGCCGTGGTTACTGTTCCCGTGAAGGGGTTTTCCCAAACAGCATGTTGATGGTTGTCGAACTCGCTTACGGTTAGGGGAATGGCACGGTGAGACATTGCCTGGACAAACGAATGGTTTCGCAAGAGACGTTCAATGTTGCCTAAAAGGTTGCGCTTGATGCCGCGGGGAGAATGGAACACCCCTTGTACCAGACGGAACAAAACAACACCTCGGTAAAAAAGGTCATCGCGTACATCGGCTGAATATACCTCACGAATAACGGAGGAAAGATATGCCGAAATGGCCTTAAGCGGTTTAGTTGAACAGCGCAAAATTTCTTTTTCGGGGGCATACGTTGCAACTGTTTGCCCCGTGCGGGTATAGAGCATCATTTCGTCAAGCTCGCTTTCGATCACG
>ENA-OZFE01000070-OZFE01000070.1-human-gut-metagenome-genome-assembly--contig:-NODE-70-length-47541-cov-5.349429_pt1 | contig 47541 bp, 43 predicted proteins | sample MGYA00245077_ERZ653627 | MGnify/ENA primary metagenome ERZ653627 (study PRJEB26926, sample SAMN06165121) | human gut metagenome | biome: ENVO:00009003; feature: ENVO:2100002; material: ENVO:00002003...
AGGATGTACCTATACCGCATTGAGCGAAATAGCCAAAACACTCGATGAGGAGCAAATTGATTGGGATATCTTTCACATTGGCAACAAGCCCGTTCGAGGATGCACCGCTTGTGATTCCTGCCGAAACAACAATCGTCCTTTTTGCGTTTATGGCGACGACCCCTGCAACGACTTGATCGACCAGATTCAACACTCGGATGGCCTTATCATTGGTTCTCCTGTTTACTACGCAGGTGCCAACGGTGCCCTTTGTGCCATTCTTGATCGCGTATTTTACAGCGCCCAACAAACATTCAAACATAAGCCCGCTGCCGCTGTTGTTTCTTGCAGACGAGGCGGAGCAAGTGCAACTTTTGATCGCCTCAACAAGTATTTCACCATCAATCAAATGCCTCTTGTCTCCTCGCAGTACTGGAACTCAGTGCATGGCATGACTCCCGATGAAGTCCTCCAAGACAAAGAAGGCTTACAAGTAATGCGCACGCTCGCACACAATATGGCATGGCTTTTACGCTCCACCGCCGATACAAAACCCAAGGAAGAAACCCGGCGTCAATCCACCAATTTCATCCGATAGACCAATCGTTTTTAGCACTATCGTTTTTTCTGGTGGCAAAATAGACTGTTAGGTCTTTAATTACCACCCACTGAAGTTGTATCTTCACCCGTTTAAGCAGCAAAATTTTTATAAAGAAGATCGCAATTAGAATCTTTTAACAACAAAACAGTTTGATAGTGCTCAGGCTTTGCCCTGACATTATTTCTGTATGTGTTTTTTTATATAGTTGTTTTCAAGCGGAACAATACCTTCAACCTTCTTCGAAACACGCTTTACGTACTCAACGAACACCTTTACCGCAAGCGAGTTTTTGTCTTTTTCTCGATACACCAAACCAACCATATGAAAAGAAGAGGTAAGCTCATCGATAGACAAAATATGAACGCTTTCCCTAATTGCTCCGTCAAAGGTATCGAGCACAAGGGCCACTAGACGCACATCAGCTAAAACCTGAACAGCCCCGTTAGCCTCACTTTCAAAAGCCTGTCGATACACTAAGCCATTTGATTCAGCGAGTTCTTTAAGGGGATAATATAAATACGTATTGTCGCGATATGTCACGACAGGATAATCCTTTAAATCTTCCAAGCTAACCGATTTACGGGAGGCTAGAGGATGTGCAGTATTTACCACTGCAACGATTCGCTGAGCAAAAATGGGGATCCATCCAAGTTCATCTTCGTCAGGAATATGGCCGCAAATCGCCAAATCAAGATCACCATTCAAAACAGCACGCATGCAGCTAAACGAAGAGCGTTCCTCGTGAATATCGAAATTGACCAAATGGCCTGTTTCTTTAACAAACCCCATAAGAAGACGGGGCAAATAATCTCTTTGAATCGAGGCTACGGTAGCAACCGCAAGAGTTGGAGAGGCATCGAGCGAACGCGGTCCTGCAACGTTAATAGCTTTATCGATTTCAGAAAGAGCTGTATCAATATGACGCTTGAATTCTTTCCCATAAATAGTGAGCGCAACGCTACGCCCCGACTCTTTCTCTTTCTCAAAAAGAGCAAACCCAAGTTCGCGTTCAAGCTTGCTAATAGAATTGGAAAGAGCTGGCTGTGTGATATGTAAATCCTTTGAGGCTTTACCATAATGACCCACTTCGGCTAATTTTTGGAAATATCGAAGATGGTCGGTGTTCATACGAGCCTCCTTGGCAGCCGCTTCTCAGCTATATCCCCAGTATAGACAAACTATCTGACACAAAACCAATAGTTTTGCTGCATGGCTTACTACCCTTTTCTCCACCAATGCTCTCCACCAAAGCGCTCATAAACAAAAAAATCCGAACAGATACGAACCAACAAAACGCGACAAAGGGAAACGATTCAAAGATTCAATCCGTCCGGATTTTTAGCAGAGAGAAGACTATTCGATTATCAAAGCAGTCGAAACGTAAGTAAGGGTTATCTTTCGACTATTTATTCTTCTTAGGGAACAAAACAGGACCCATAGGAACATTGCATATTCCTTCGAGAACAGCACTCGCCATGGTGAACATACCACCAATTCCGCAAAGACCGAAGAATACGCCAGCCGCATAGATAAGGGAGTTAACCATATCTGCAGGGCAAAGACCCATACCAGTGATTCCATAGAGAATCAAACCAATAGCAGGGAAGAAACTCGTTGCCCAATCAACCAAGGTTCCATGAACATATGCAGGCAGTTCGATAATCAACAGAATACCAATGACCATATTTACAATGCCAAATACATAGCCATCAAAGGTAATCATTCCCTGAGCAGCCAAATAGGTCATAATGTTGCTCGCTCCGCCAACACCACCGAAAGCAATAGCAAAGATCATCATGGTTTGGCCAGGAATGTACATGTTGCGCTTAATCAAAATGGCAGCGCCAAAGAAAAAGCCAATGAACAAAATTACCTGAACAATACCAAAGGAAAGATTAGTGGTTGCATCCCCCGCAGCAAGACCTGTGCCTTGAGCAAAGCAGATAAACGAAAAAATAGTAAAAACAGTTGCAGGTACTGCAAGGGGTTGACCCCAGCCTGTTTTCTTATAAGTTTCTTCAACTTCTTGCATAGTAGCCATAATTAACCCTCCATCAGGAAGTGGGGAACATCTTGTAGCATAACCTTGAGGTCTTCAGCAGGAACGCCACCGTTGAGGTGCTCCTGTACGTTGCAGGCATAGCCACGAAGAGCACGGAGTGCTGGGAACATGCCCTGGTCAGAGCTCATTACGTAATCAGAAGGTTTGGTGCCTGCCTGTTCCATAAAGGAACGCATAGAACGATCACGATCGAATTCGTAGAAGGATTTTTCCATCTTTACACCCAAGCGTGCCATTTCACGCTGCATAGCAATGCTCATCTCAGAGGTGCGCCAGTCAATATGCTGATAAACCATCTTGCGGATACCCATTTTGTGAGCCTCGCGGAACAACTTCAAGCCTTCGCGATTATCAATATGACCCGAAGACAAGCAAACATCAGCGTCGCGAATAAGAGCAAGAATCTCTAAAACCTCTGGCTTAAGGTTCCCTTCTTCGTCAAGAACAGTAACACCATTCTTACCTTCGAGGGTTTTCATTGGCTGACCACAAATTTCAGTGGCAAAATGTTGGTAAGGAATTGAACTGTCCCAAATTTGGAAGCCATTCTGAGATTCCAGTGTAGGCATGAAGACCGTTTTTGCTCCACCCATAATAGCTGCTTCAACAGCAACAGGATTCAAGCCACCTACTTCATAGTTCAAACAAATTGAGCCGTAGACCTTGAACTTATCACCCTTAACAGCATACTTCTGAGCAATCTTTGAGCGGAAGAAAGTACCGAACTCATGACATTTGATAACTACGCCATCAAGCCCTGCCTCTTCATATTCACGAACAAGCTCAAAGTCATCGAGGACAAATCCGTCATCACGTGTTGGATTCGAATGAACGTGTGTGTCAATTGCTCCTTTAAGTAACTCGTACGCCTGATCAGAAACCTCATAATTCTCTTCTGAGAAGTATTCGTTTTGATAGTCGAGTAATGCAAAGTTGGGATTATATTCTTGTTTTTCCATTCCATCTCACCCTTCCCTTTATCAGATGGTTACCTAAGGGTACTCAGTACTTATAAATCCCTTATTTCAAAGTATTGTCGCTACGAGCTAATTGCTCCAATTCTGATTTTTTTTAATTATTTTTTCGCTATAACGTTTTGAAATAAACACGCATTAATCGGTATCATGATCAAAATAAAAGTTGTAGCCCAACAAAAAAATATGAAATGACATCCCGTAAAGAGCGCCTAGAGCCCACGAAAGAAGTCAAAAATATCTATGCTTGAAGCAGATAACATACGTGCCTCCAACAAACGTAAAACAGCGAATACGCGTCACGCAAACACGGACAAAAAAGATTCTGCTTCACCTGCGGCTTTTGACGAAGAAGCTTTCACCCCTCGTTCAGATTGCCAATCGAACTCAAACAAAGAAAATCCCGCCTTTCACTTTGCCGTCCCCAAAGATGTCACGCTTCAAAGGAATGAAAAAGGTCTTGCACTCGTCAAAGATGGCATGGAGCTTCGTGCTGATTTTCTTTCACTTCTCCCCCGCACAGACCACAACAAAATACATCGAGAGCTTCTTGTGCGTGCAGCAAAAATTAAGGGCGAGCAAAACCCCATCGCTATTGATGCCACTGCTGGTTTTGGAGAAGATTCATTCTTACTCGCTGCTGCAGGTTTTACGGTATACCTCTTCGAGCGCGACCCTATCATTGCCGCACTCCTCCAAGATGCGCTCGAGCGAGCCACACAAACACCTAAGCTTGCCGCTATCGCTAACCACATGACACTCATCGAAGCAAATAGCATTACCGAACTCGCTGCTCTTAGCAGTGGCAGTTCATCAATACTCACCGAAACGATGCGAAACGATTTCCCCAACAAAGAAACTCTACGCCCTGATGTAATTTATCTTGACCCTATGTTTCCCGAGCGAACCAAAAGCGCTGCTGTTAAAAAGAAATTCCAACTTATTCATATATTGGAAAACCCCTGTGAAAACGAAGACGAGCTACTCAGTGCAGCGCTTAACGTTAGACCACGCAAGGTTGTTATCAAACGCCCCGTAAAAGGCCCTTTTTTAGCGAATATGAAACCAAGCTACTCCCTAAAAGGCAAAGCGGTGCGTTATGACTGCTTTGTTTTCGCCTAGCACAATGCCCGGCAACCACGTTAAATGGCCTCGCGCTTCTATCAAAAACGGTAGACAGTATCCCAATTTCTTCGAATGCTCACTTCGCCCGAAAAATTCTGATTATCGTAGACGATTGACCACTGAGTATTGCTCGTGACATCACCCTCTTTTGGCTCTTGAGATGAAGCGCGCAGTGCCTCCCACGCAACCTGCTTATTGGGAAGCGCCTCGTTTTCGTGAGCAGAAAGAATGTCTTCGATAGCATCATAGCGTTCACGCCCATGCCCATACTCCCCATTACGTTGAAAGGGAAGTACCTTATCTTTATGCATAACAAAGAAGTTGGTGACTGATCGGGTTGGTGTAACTACCATAGGACGCCAATCTTTATCGCAGTCAAATTCGACCACTCTACCATCACCTGCTGCATCGGTGATGTAAAAATGATAGTCACGTCCACTCGTTGCGAACATATTATATTGAGAAAGCAGATCAACCGCTTCCTGCGTGGATGATGCTCGATCTAAAACGAGCCTAATAGCCATCGTTGTGAAAAGTGTTTTCTTTGGCTCTAATTGACGTGTTGGAGTACTGTCGAGTGTCAAAACCGCAATTGACACTCCCTTTTCGTTCAAGCCATCAAGACAGACAAACGGAGCAGCCAATCCAGAAAACATGAACTTCAAATCGTTTTCAGGAACATTGGCCGACAAATTATCAAGAGCCGCAAATGCTATCGATCGGTATCCACTCTTTGGGTTCGCACGAACGAGCAGCGCAGACGTATTGTTTTTGAAGTCATAATTTCGACCCATAAGTACGCCACGCTCTTTTCCTGAAAGCGTAAAGGCACTGCATCCAAACATAGGAACTTTCACATGAACAGGAATGAACGGAATTGCTTCTTTCAGCATTGCGTCAAAACACGAAGCATCGTCGGGCAAGGTGCGCTCTATAATTCGATCGAGATCGTAATCGTACTTTACTTCCATGCTATACAGGTTGTAGGGTGAGTCAAAAGAAGTGATCTTTTTGAGAGTTGAAATAGTTGCCCTACGCGAATGATAGTAGGCCCCTATTGCAAGAATCGGAACTGCCGAAAGAGCAGCAACAGACCCAATAAGACGTCCGATTTTCATACCGCGCTCCTTTTCTAAAACTATTCCACCAAACACAAGTATATTCCGAAGAAATCGCAGCTATTCAGGAGAGATAAGACTTTTGTAAGATTATTTTACAAAATATTCCATGGCACTAAAAAGAGAAAGTGGGACGAATGCCTAGGCAGCTTACCGCATTCGTCTTGCTCTTTCTGCTCGTTTTCCGCCTAGCGATTATTGACTACTTCAGGATAAAGATCGTGATGAGCTAGTCTATCCCAAGCAACTTCTTCCCAGCGTGTACCGGGCTTCCCGTAATTACTATAGGGATCAATAGAGATACCACCACGTGGTAAGAACTTTCCCCAAACCTCAATATATTTCGGATCCATCAACGCAATAAGATCCTTCTTGATTATATTGATGCAATCCTCGTGAAAATCCCCATGATTTCGAAATGAAAACAAATAGAGCTTCAAGCTTTTGCTTTCAACCATCTTGATATTAGGAACATACGAAATGTAAATAGTTGCAAAGTCAGGCTGCCCAGTAATAGGGCAAAGTGAAGTAAACTCAGGACAATTGAACTTTACGAAATAATCCGTATCAGGATGCTTATTGATAAAGGTTTCTAACACACTCGGATCATAATCAGACGGATACTCGGTGTGCTGATTGCCAAGAAGGGAAATGCTTTTTTCCTCTTCGCGTTCTTTGTTGACCATTCCTGCTCCTTATTGGTTTAGCTTGTTGTTATCTATGAACCCGCAGTGAAGGTATCGGTATTGGGCTTCGCTTTCGCTTCTTTCGATTTTCAAGCAATTGCGAAGGGAAATCGCAAAAATACATTCGACGCATGATTTAGCGCATCCCAACAATCTTGATCGAACGCCTGAGGCGATTTCTTGAAGGCAATCGCTTGAAAAACGCGCTCCAGAGAGGCCCAATACCGATACCTTCACTGCGGGTACTAAAAGTCTTACTTCATCAAGGGGTCAGTAACCCCATTCTGCTCAAAAGCACGAATGCGGTCGATACAGGTGCCGCACACGCCACAGGGATGCTCTCCGCCTTCATAACATGACCACGTAAGTTCATACGGAACGTTGAGTTCAAGACCTTTTTTCACAATGTCAGCCTTTGACCACATCACGAAAGGCGCTTCCATACAAAGCTCGCCGCCCGTTCCTTCAACAATAGCGCGATTCATGGCATCAACAAATTCTTTCGAACAATCAGGATAGGCATTTCCTGCCCAATCATCGTGATGAGCTCCATAAAACAATACTGAACAGCCCAGCGACAGTGCCATAGAAGCTGCCGAAGAAAGAAACAATCCATTCCTGAAAGGTACGTAGGTACTCACGGGATAGCCCCCTGTTTCAGAAAGTTGTTCAGCATAACTTTCTTCAGGGATGTTTTGAGTTGAATGCGCCAACAAAGAACAATTACTCTCAGCAAAAATGTTCGCCAAGTCCAAGAAACGCTGCTTAACATCATAATACCGTGCTACTTCCTTAGCTGACTCCATCTCTTTTTCGTGGCGCTGGCCATAAGAAATACTCAGCGCGAACACATTTTTAGCCCCAAAACGCTCCACAGCCATCGCGAGGAGCGTCGTGGAATCAACACCTCCGCTGCATAACACTAAAGCCTTTTTGGCACCAGATGGTTTTACTTCGCTTACCGCCATGAACTACACTCCTCTATCGCACTCAGGCCAAATTATTTTATGAAGTTGCAGCTGAAGCGTTACTTTGTTGAGATTTCTTTCCTTCATAAAGTCAACTATTTCAGCTGGCTCAATACTCCCAAACACCGGACTCACATACACCGAAGTTCTCAAAGTAAGATCGAAGAGCGCAATCATTTTTTCCATGCGCATCAAATCTTCTTTAGAGCTCGCAACAAACTTCACCGTGTCAGAAGAAGAAAGCAACAAAAAATTGTGTGTATTCATTCGGTCTTCCATGCCACTTGAAGGAAGTTTGTAATCCATCGTAAGCATCAGAGTTCCTGGCACAACACTGCCCCACGCTGCACGCCTATCGACAAAACGATGTAAATCAGTAGAGCCATTCGTCTCTATTTCAACGGCTAGCCCTTCCTTTTCACCCACAAATGTGTGAACTAAGACTTCCACAAGATCGCACAAAAAGGGCTGCAACGTTGGTTCTCCGCCGGTAAGCGTTACGTGACGCACTCCCGATTCCACCACAAAGGAAACAAGATTCTCGATGGAGATAAGCTCAAAAGAAAGTTCAGATGCATTTGCCCATTTCGTATCACAATACGAACACGACAAATTGCATCCTGGAAAACGAATAAAGGCTGAAAGCCTGCCTGCGTTTTTACCTTCGCCATTCACGCTGACAAAACGCTCAACAACAGGAAGCATTTCCTGGAAACAATCGGAAGTATGAAACTCAGGGTAATTAAAGCTCACCAACGCTCATCTCACTTGTGATAATAGATCGCACAGTTATTCGGGGTTTCATACACGTCAATCTGCGAAACAGGAAATCCTTGCTCTTCAAGTTTGACACAAAAATAGCGAGCAAGATTTTCTGCTGTAGTTCTAAAAGGAAGAACAGAAAGCTCGAAACCTTCTTCCTTAAGACAAGCAATGGTTTTATCCATCAACGAGCCTTCTTCAATCACAAAGGAATGATCAAGCTCTTCAGTAAGATCGCGCAACGCTTTCTTGAATTCACCAAAATCAACCACCATGTCTTTCATGGTGCCTTCGGTTTGCAGCTCTTCCTGTTTGAGATAAGCAACTACTCTCCAGCGATGACCGTGAAGATTTTCGCATTTGCCATGATAGTCAGTTAGAAAATGAGCGGCATCAAAACTGCTTTCGGTTTTTAATCCGTACATAGCGGTCCTTTCATAGTCAAAACTAGAACCCCTAAAGTACGAACCGGCAGCACCCGAACATAAACCTGCAGCTTTCGGGAACATACGCTCTCTGCGAGCGGCCCATGCACCTGCGTTCACGCAATAAACGCAGGGCTAAATCAATCGCCTTTATTGAGCCTAGTTTTGTTTAGCGACAGGAGGTTTTCGAACTGTCGTTGGCTTTCCATATAAACCATCGTGAAAGTATACGGCAGATGGTAAGAAAACAGTAGTTTCTACACAGGTTCTTTACTGGGTTTTCCTCCTGGGTTTGCCCTAAGACGTGCTATCACCACTAAGAAGCAATATACCGACGCCATCAATCCCAGAAGTGCTCCTGTAAAACCGATATTTTCAATACCCAAAAACGTGACTACTTGCCCTCCCAAAAAAGTACCCGTTCCAATACCAAGGTTGAACAGCCCCGAAAAAATTGCCATAGCTACCGTTTGTTCTTCTCCGGGAGCATTTCTGATAATCTCTGCCTGAACCGCAATACTAAAGGCTGCCGAAGACAAGCCCCACACCGCACAAAGAATCATAACGAACACGACGTTTACCGCCGCAAAGCGCAGTAATGCAAGCGAAAGTGTTAAGCCGACAACAACTGAGTCTAAGAAGAAGAAACGAAACCGCGCATACCCTTTTGCATACAAAAAGCTACTCACAATTCCCGCTGCGCCAAACACACAGAGCGCTGCGGTAATAACCCCCTCCTCTAAAGAAGCAACCTGTCGAAAAAACGGTTCGATATAGCTATAACCTGTGTAATACCCCATAGAATACAACGCTGTTAAAACAAATAATCCTACCAACGCTTTGTTTCGAAAGATATTTGGGAGGCGAGAAAAACCAAAAGGTTGCGCACCAGGAATTTTTGGCATAACACGAACCATATATAAAAACAGAATAAGCGCAACGCCTGCAACACAAGCAAAGGTTAAACGCCAGCTCATCAACAAACCAATCGTTCTACCGAGCGGTAACCCCGCCACCATAGCAACAGCTGACCCCACTTCAATAACACTTAAGGCAAGCGCTTGATGGTGCGGCATCACTACACGCACCGCAATAGGAGCAACAATTGCCCAGAACACCGAATGAGCGCAGGCGACCACCAAACGGGCCGCCATAAGCATGCCGTAGCTTACTGCAACAGATGACAAAACTTGGCCAACAAAGAAAACAAACAAAACCACAAGGAAGAGGCGCCGAAAATCCACACGCGTAGCTAACACCATTAAGGGAAGCGAAAGAATCATTACCGCCCAAGCGTATACCGAAACAATTAAGCCCGTTTGCGCCTCGCTTGTTCCAAAAGTATCTCCAATATCAGTAAGCAAGCCAATTGGCATAAACTCCGATGAGTTGAAAATAAAAGCCGAAAGCATCATTCCAATCAGCGGAAGCCATTCTCGTAAGCTCACTCCTTTCGACATGTGTACAACCTCTCTTTTACTACCTTGACTAGTTCTTGTTCAATGCAATCTTTGTCAAGCGCTGACCAGAAATAATCAGCGCGTAAAGACACTAGTCCTACCTGAAATACAGCAACCACTCCCGAGCGATTCTGCGCTTTTGCCACGCAAAAGAAATCTCTCTCCCCAATATTTCACAAGAGATTTATAATCGCTTGGCTATGCAATTGTTTGCCAAAATACCTATTCCTGTTTACAAACTTCTTCTTATTGCGGCCACCGCCGTATGGGGCGTTTCGTTTGTGGTAATGAAAGATGTTGTTGAGGTTTTACCCCCTGCCTGGCTCTTAGGCATTCGTTTTACCCTTGCAGGCATTATTATTGCCTTCTTTCTTCGCAAGCAAATCGCGCGCATTTTTTCTTTGAAGGTTTTGGCTATGGGCATCGTGCTAGGAGCTCTAGATTTCTTGGCGTTTCTCACGCAAACTATAGGCCTTCAGCACACCACCCCAGGAATCAACGCGTTCCTGACGGCTACTTACTGCGTTATCGTGCCTTTTGTTTGGTGGATTGTTGGCCGTAAACGCCCTTCGGTATTCAATATCGGAGCAGCCCTTATTGCTATTTTGGGAATCTGGTTTGTTTCGGTAAGCAGCTCATCGGCAGGTTTTAGTTTAGGACTTGGTGAAGGCCTTACTCTCTGTTGCGCCTTTTTCTTCGCCGTACATATTGTTACGGTTTCAAAGTTTGCAGGATATGCCAACGTGCTTGTTCTAACAGCAATTCAGTTTCTTTCAGAAGGCTTCTTCGGCCTTGCCCTGGGAATAGCAACAGAACCTGCACCAGCTCTTGAGGTTTTCACTCCCGACATTATTGGTCAGCTGGCATTCCTTATAATTTTTGCCTCAGTAATTTGTTTTGGTATCCAAAACATTTCTCTTGCGTATGTTCCGCCTGCACAGGCTTCTTTATTCTTAAGTCTGGAATCTGTCTTTGGTGTTGTATTTTCAGTTCTTTTATATGGAGAACAGATGACTCTTCGGCTTGTTATAGGCTTCATTCTTATCTTTATCGCCATCTTAATAAGCGAACTCTTTCCCCTTAAAAGAAAATCCCCAAAAGAAAAACTCGAAAGCAAAGAAGCGTAACAATTACCGAATAAACGCGGCTGTTTCTTTTTTAGCGTTAATGAGAGAGGTTTGATCTTTAATTAGATCCTTAAAAGACTCGAGTGCTTTCCATTCTTCACGCTGCAAAGGAATCCCAAGGCTAATGTCGTATTTAGCTTGCTCAGAAAGCGTAATTCTTACCAGATCCTTCGTAAGACTATCGTGCAAAACGTCAAACATGTTTACTGGACAAAACACTGCCCCTAGCCCTTCTGCCGCCATCGCAAGCAACGTAGGCAGATTCTCACTCGTCGCCACAACCTTAGGGTCAATGCCTGCATTGCGAAGCTCCGAATACGCAATTCTGCCCGCAATATCGTCAATTGATTCAAGAACAAACGGACATTCTTTAAGCTTCCCAATACCTTCATTTGAAAGACGTTCGGCACATTCCTTTGCAGGCATAGCAACAATGCTTTCAAGTAAATCACCTCGAATAGCTAAAACAACTTCTTCTTCATAAAGCGGTGTTACTTCCACCCCAGGAATAGACATTCCTAAACGCGCAATCACAGCATCAACTTCAGCATGTTCGGCCATTCGGATGAGTTCCTTATTCGTACCTTCCACCAAGTGAATACTCACGCCGGGAAGTACCGCATGCATCCCGCGTATAGCTTGAGGCATAAGCAAGCGTCCACGAACATGAGAAATGCCCACTTTTAGAATTCCGGCACCCCCACCAGTAACTTCACCAATTTGGCGGAGCATATCGCGACTGACCTGACGTTGTTCTCGTGCAAATATCAGAAAGACCATTCCGGCAGAAGTAAGCGAAAGCGGTGTACCGCGAACAATAAGTTTTGCCTCAAGAGTTTTTTCGAGCGTAACCAAACGTGCGCTTAATGTTTGCTGGGATATCTGAAGGCTTTCTGCCGCCTTAGTAAAGTTTTCTGTCTCCGCCAGCTTAATAAACCAATCCCAGTTCTCAAGCGCCATTATTCCTCGCTCACGTCATTCTTTTTACCGTTGCAAATAGTAATAGAACTGGAGGCTTTTTAGCTCTTCATCCACAAATTTTTGTTACGTAACAAAAAAATTTTCTTTTTTACCAATATTTCACTTTTAAATCACGTAAAATCAACAAACGTTAATCGGGAGGAGCCTCGGCTTCACGGTTTGAGCAATGCAAAAACGACAGCTTTTGAACGCTAAGCGCACTGCACAAACCGAGATCCTCGCAGTTTTGGATAGCCACCAAAACTGCGAATTAGGTTCCCTATTCCCAGACAGAAAAGACAGGAAAGAAAGAGAGTTGAACATGAAAAAGAAGTTCCTCGCTATTTTTGTCGCAGCATGTGCCATGGCTATGGCGTTCGTTATGGTTGGTTGCGGAAGCTCCAACTCAGGCTCCAAGAGCAACGAACTCCGCTTTGTCACCGGCGGCGAATCTGGCACCTACTACGCATACGGCACTGTTCTTGCTCAGTATGCAACCAACAGCGGCGATGTAAAAGTTAACGCACTTTCAAGTGAAGGCTCCAAGGCAAACATCGAGTCTCTCCAGCACAATGAAGCTGAGCTCGCATTCTGCCAGACTGACGTTGCTACCTACGCTTATGACGGCAAGAGCCTTTTCAAGGACGCAGCATACAAGGACTTCTCTGTTGTTGCAGCTCTTTACCAGGAGCAGGTTCAGATCGTAACCTGCGATCCTTCTATCAAGACGGTTGCAGACCTCAAGGGCAAGACTGTTTCTATCGGTGCAGCTAACTCTGGTGTTTACTTCAATGCTATCGACATCCTTGGCGCTTACGGCATTGCCGAAGGCGACATCAACGCGGTATACCAGAACTTCGCTGATTCTGCCGACTCCTTGAAGAACGGCAAGATTGATGCAGCATTTATCGTTGCTGGCGCACCAACCACAGCAATCACCGATCTTTCAACCTCTAAGCAGGCTTACTTGGTATCCATGGATGCTGACCACATTGCAAAGCTTAAGGAAACCTCTCCTTACTATGCATCAGCAACCATCCCAGCTGGCACCTATGCTGGTATGACCGAGGACACCACTACTGTTGCTGTTCTCGCCGTTATCCTTGCTAACGATTCCGTTGACGAAGATACGATTTACAAGTTCACCGCTTCCATCTTTGATGGCGCTGAAAAGCAGGCAGATGCACACGCTAAGTACTCCGAACTCGACAAGGACGTAGCTGCTTCTATCACATCTGTTCCTTACCACGCAGGTGCTGCTAAGTACTTCAGCGAGCAGGGCATTGAGGTTCCAACCAAATAATCCCTGGCTTTAAACTCAGTCGGAACTTGTCCGACCAACTATGTCACCTCAGGGCTGCAGCGAATAGGTCGTTGCAGCCCTGACTGGTTAAAACTTTAGGTCTGAAATGTGCCCTTATTGCTTGTTCGCAAGTATTTGAATCACATCGCTCGCCCTTCAAGGCAGCCAAGAGCGCACGCTAACACATGCGCTCTACAAGCACTGAAGACTTATTACAGGCCTAAAGAAGTAAAAATAATCAAGGAGACTACATGAGTATTTTCAAAAAGAAGGACAAGGCAGAAGAGGCCGATGTCCCTACCCTTGCAGATGGCGAGGTGGATGCTGAAGCGGTTATGCGTAAGTATGACCGTGAATCTAATACCCGTATCTGGGAGGGTATTCCAAAAGTGATCGTTACCGCGGTAATGATTGCCTTTTCGGTCTATTGTCTTTACATGACGCTCTTTAGCCTTGAGCAAGCAGAAACGCGTCTTGCGCGTTTTGTTGCCATGGTTATCATCGTTGGCTATCTGATGTACCCCTCAAGAAAAACAGGGCATAAAGTTAACCACATGCCTTGGTATGACATCATTTTAATGGTGGCGGGCGCCGGGGCATTTCTGTACTACTCCTTCAATACGATTGACATTTTGATGATGGGTCAGCGTATTGGTGTTTTGGAAGTCGTACTCGGCGTTATTGGTATTGGCGTTCTGATAGATTTGTGCCGCCGTTGTGTTGGCATTCCTATCATTGTGGTTGTTGGCTGCCTGCTTATCTATGCGTTCTATTGGCAGTTCTCCTACAACTCCGATGCATATCGTTCGCTTTCAAACATCGTACAAAAGCTGTTCTACACTACAAGCGGCGTTATTGGCACCCCAACTAATGTTTGCTACACCTACATCGTTCTCTTTATTATTTTTGGCGCCTTCTTAGAGCGCACAGGTATTGCGAACTTCTTCATTTCGTTCGCTAACCGCATTGCTGGCTGGTCTTCTGGCGGTGCTGCAAAGGTATCGGTTATCTCTTCTGCCTTGTGTGGCATGGTTTCTGGTTCTTCTGTTGGTAATACCGTAACCACCGGTTCAGTAACTATCCCTATGATGAAAAAAACGGGCTACCGTCCTGAGTTTGCAGGTGCAGTTGAAGCCGCCTCTTCCACGGGCGGTCAAATCATGCCTCCTATCATGGGTGCTGCAGCATTCTTGATGGCAGAATACATGGGCATCCCCTACATTCAGGTTGCAACCATTGCAATCATTCCCGCTCTGTTATATTTCACGGGCATCTTCATGACGGTTCACTTGGAAGCAAAACGCGCGGGTCTTAAAGGTATTCCCTTTAACGAACTTCCAACCTGGATCTACCTGCTTAAAAACTGCTACCTTATTATCCCGTTAGTTTTGCTGGTTTGGCTGGTTGCTGCTGGTGTTTACACCATGGCTGTTTCAGCTGCAATTTCAATCTTTGTTGCCTTCCTTATTGGCTTCATCCATTTCCTTTTAACCAACTGGAACGATCGCGCCGAAGGACAAACCTTTGGCTCAGTATTGCTTGAAACATGCAAAACCTCCCTTTGGACCGCGTGTGATGCCTTTGCAGCAGGTGCAAAAAATACCATTTCTGTTGCCGTTGCTTGTGCGCTCGCAGGTCTTATCGCTGGCTGTATTACCGTTACTGGTCTCGCTTCGACCTTGATCAATGTCATTGTTATGGCATCGGGCGACATGCTTATTATTGGCCTTGTTCTTACCATGCTTTGCTGCATCGTATTAGGCATGGGTGTTCCGACCACAGCAAACTATTGCATCATGGCAGCCACCTGCGCACCAATTCTTATTCAACTTGGTGTGCCTTTGGTTTGCGCCCACTTCTTCGTATTCTACTTCGGAATCTTGGCAGACATCACACCTCCTGTCGCTCTGGCGGCATATGCAGGTAGTGCTATCGCAAAATCTCGTCCTATGCGCACCGCTGTTAATGCAACGCGTTTAGGCATTGCAGCATATATCATTCCGTTTATCTTTGCCTTCTACCCTGCCTTGATTCTGCAGGTCCCCGTTGAGCTGCCGTTCATTTTCCTTAATACCGCAATGGCAATGTTTGGCCTATTCGGCATTGCGGCAGGCCTCGAAGGTTATCTTTTCACAAAGATTAACCCTGTATTCCGCGTTCTTGCAGTTGTCGCGGGTGTTTGCATCATGATTCCGACAGCCTCTTTTGCAGAAATAACAGGCGTTATAATCAACATCGTTGGCTTTATCATCATTGCATCTATCGCCTTAGCTCAAAAATTCATCAATAAGAAAAAGAACGGAACAAACGGCCCAAGCACTCCCGCTGAAGCTGTAGCTTAAAAAGATTTCACCGAGCAAACTCCATAGGTTTTGCTCGGTGATTATTTTTCTTACCAACCCACGTGCATGCGTTACAGAAAATGAGGTAACACAATGAGTGAAACAAAAACTATATGGGTAACAGGATCTAAGGGCTTTATTGGTAGCGAACTTGTTAACCGGCTAGAAAAGCACGGCTACCGCGTTGTAGGAACCGATTCCGAATTGAGCGTTTGCGAACCAGAACGCCTTGACGCTTTCGCAAACGAAATTCGCCCCGATATTATTATCAACTGTGCTGGTATCCCCCGCGCCGCCACAGGAATAAGCAACCGCATCAAAGCCTACGAAGTCAATGCCCTTGGCGCACGAAATGTCGCCGTTGTAGCAAACTCCGTCAATGCTTTGATGGTGCAAATTTCTACCGACGACGTATACCCTGTCAGAATGGCGGAGCCCGCTAACGAATTTGATGCTCCGCATCCAGAAACCCCTTATGGAAAATCAAAACGAGCAGGCGAGGTTATGGTTCGCGATACCACGCCCGATCACCTTATCATTCGCTCTTCTTGGGTATATAGCATCAATGGCGGACAAGTAAAAGATGCCCTCGACGCTGCAAAAGAAGGAAAAACTATTCCCGCTCGCACCGACCAATATGCCTCGCCCACTTCTATTTCTACCTATGTCAACTTTTTAATTAAAGCGATCGAAAAAAGGGCTACCGGTGTCCTTCATATCACCGGCCAAGGAGCAGTAAACCGTTATACTTTCTTGTCAAAAGTTTTGGAAGTTTGCGGCTTTGAACCCAATAAGGTTCTTATTCCTGAAACCAACTTGGTTACCGCTGAGCAGGTTTTACTCGAAAGCTTAATGCTAGAGATGTTCGGCGCAGAGCTTCCAAACTGGGAAGATGATGTCGAAGCCTACTGTAAAGAAGTTGGTCTGGCCAAGTAGGTTTCACACATAAGCAAAAATGACAATGCGCATCTTCCTTTTATGGAATGATGCGCATTTTTTTGGAAGGAGTAAGGTATGAGTAACTCTAGAGATGAACTTACAGGAGCTCTCGTTGGACTCGGAGCTACCATCGCCGAAGCTATGAATGAAATTGAGGGCTTTATCCCCTGTGGGAACCCAGCGACAATCACCAACGCAGGTCTTGTTATTCTTAAAAACCCAACGAGTGAAGAGAAGTTAACCCATCAAACCGAAGCTACAAAAGCATTCATTGAACACGTAAGCGAACATCGCGACGTAACCGCCCATGATGTTGCCGACGTCTCTTCTTTCAATGGAGCAAAAACAGAACTTCTTTCCGCTTTAAGCACCGTTGCAATGCAACTGCAAACTATAGAAGAGCATCAGCCTGAAATTATGGAGTGGGTATATCGCAGCTTGGCTTCTCTTGAGCAAGAGAGTAACGCCAAAGCAAACAGTCAACTTGCACGCTATGAAGAAATCCAGCAACAGCTTGACGCTCTTTCTGCTTAGGTTATAGATATTCCAACTAAAAGAGTTTACCTATCAGAACATCAAAGAACACCACGAGGTTTCGCTAAGAAGCCTCTTTTTTGTTTGCTCAATGCCATTTACAGTACTCATTGAAGCCATATTTTTTCCTTGACTTGTATCGCGTACAAACTCGGTACAATAGGTACATGATTGACCGCCCGCCATTTAGACGGTAAGGAGTTGCCATGATTCCTATTGTTAGTGTCGACCTTATGCGCGCTTCTGACGCATATACCATCAAGAACTTTATCAGTGACATCGATTTAATGGAGAAAGCTGGAAAGGGTATTTCTCTCGTTTGCTCCAACCCTGGCCCCTATGCTGTTATCTGCGGACCAGGAAACAATGGAGGTGACGGCTATGTTTGCGCCCGCTATTTGACTATACGCAAGGAAAACGTCACCGTGTTCTACACCAAGGAACCCTCAAGTGAATCCGCCAAACACCATCGTACACTTCTGGATAAATACCCCGAAGTCACCATCAAGCCTTTTTCTTACACTAAAGAAGAAGACTTGACGCAATTCAACGTGATTGTTGATTGCCTTTTGGGAACTGGTTTCAGTGGAACACCACAAGGGATTATCGCACGCGCCATTGGCGCAATTAATGATGCGAAAAGCAAAGGCTCAACCGTTATTTCCGCCGATATCAATAGCGGCCTTAATGGAGATACCGGCAAAGGTTCCCTCGCGGTAATGAGCGACGTTACAGCCTCGATCGGATTTTTCAAACAAGGAATGCTGGAAGAATCCATGAGCAAGTTCACCAAGAAAATAGTCAATATCAATATTGGGATTCAACTTGAAAAAGACCCCACTTCGCAAATTCACGAAAGTTGGTTACCAAGCTGGATTGAACCTCACCCCATCGTGATTTAGTGCAACTCTTTGCACGTAAATAAAAGAATACTGCCACAAAAAGGAGAAGTACAGTACTGTGCTTCTCCTTGAAGTCTTATTCGCAAGCGAGCAGAGCTGCACCAAGGGCACCGCAAAGCTGGGCGTATTCACTGATAACAATAGGGGCATCCAACTTTTCTTCGAGCGTCTTCACTAGGCCATGATTGCGCGAAACGCCGCCCGTCATCATGAATGGCCCTGTGCCATTTACGCGTTTCACCAGCGCTTTTGTTTTTACTGCAACAGCTTTGTTTAGTCCATGAACAATATCATCGACCTCTTTATTCTGGGCAATCAAAGAAACAACTTCAGATTCTGCAAAAACCGAGCACATGCTTGAAATCGTAATATCTTCCTTATAGTTAATACCACGCTCACTCATGCGATCGAGATTCATCTCCATCGTTCGTGCCATCATGTCTAAGAAGCGTCCTGTTCCCGCTGCGCACTTATCATTCATAGTGAAGTTGACCACATTGCCTTCTTCATCAAGGCTGATTGCTTTGCTGTCCTGCCCACCAATGTCGATGATGGTACGAATGGAAGGATCAATGAAGTGAACCCCGCGGGCATGACAGGTAATTTCTGTTACCGATTTATCGCCCGCCTCAATCACCGAGCGACCATAACCTGTAGTAACAAGCTCGTTGATGTCATCGCGCGTAATGCCTGCCATTTCGCACGCTTTATCCAAAGCAGCATCAGCGCTTGCCGAAGCGCCCGCTCCCGTTGGAACAATAAGCATTGCCACAATAGTTTTATCCTCGTCAAGAATCACTACATCGGTACTTGTTGAACCGCTGTCAATTCCTGCATAGTATTTCTTGTGCCCATCAGCCACGACGCTCTCCTTACTTGCTATTGATTGAACTTCCCCTGGTGCAATGCTTTCTGCAAAAGCCTCAAGCCTCGTTGAAAGTTGGCCGGCACTTTGAGTGGTATAGTCCGATTCGATCTTCACCAAAGGTAAATCGGTTGAACTCTTAATTTGCGAATATTCAAGCCCATAGAAGTCGCAAAAACGAACCGTATGATACACGACACCCCTAAGGTTGGGGTCTTCTAAAATTCTACGGCGCCCCTGCACATCAACCATACGCATGCAGGGAAGTTGCCCTACAAGTTCGCCCGCATACCAATGAATGAGCTCATCAAGATCAGCGCTTTCGGGCGGCATGGTTTCACCAATGCTTCGATTATTAACACAGGTCATATTCTCAACAGGATATGGCATTGCCCCTTGCACCATTTCAAAAAGCTGCGCGCCCATGCGAGCACCCATAATGCTCACATGCGGCTCTTTAATGCGACAAACGGGATGAAATGAAGAGCGAAAGCGTTCAGCTGTTAGCTCACAGCCTCTATACTCACCATATGCTCGAACAAACTCTTTGATCTGCGCCGCCATCCAATCACGTGCGCAGGGACCATCGCCACGCATGATATCAAACAGATACAAAAAGTCGAGCTTGCCAGAGTCGGCCAAAACGTCATAAACACTCTTGATAGAGTCGCAGCAATTCACCAAAACAAGCTCGCGGACATCCCCGTTGTATACCGATTCGATAACTGTCTTACCAAAGCCGCAAATGTTTGCTCCCACTAAAAGTTCAGCCTGGTCAAATCCTTCCTGCATGGTGTTCAGGTTTACAGGTGTTCCGCCAAGCGCCTCAATAATTTCAAGCGGAGTGTATTTGCACACATAATACGTTGCCATACGTTATGCCTCCAGCATTTCCAAGAAGGCATCCAAGCGCGTCGCTGTCTGACCTTCTCCACCATGAGCACTGTCAAGACCATCGCCATCGAGCACCAAAAACGGCAACCCTGCCTCTTCGAACTTACGCTTAGCAAGCTGAGAAGCCCCAATGGTATGCTTGCAGCCCCAGTGATTGAACCAAACAACGCCGTCTGCTCCCACTTCACGCGCATGAGTAATTCCTGCCTCAATACGCCGCAAAGCGCCTCCGTTTAGATTGTTATGAACCATGCGCCAAGCCATGGCACGGTAGGGATCTTCCGTATCAAATTCAGGCTCACAAAGCTGACCTATGTCGCACCCAACAATTTGAGCTCTATCAGAAAAAGCGAAGTCACGCGCCGTAGCTTCTGACCAATACGGAATAGTGTGCATCCAATAGATATGAACCCCTCGTTTTGAAGCCTCCTTCTTTGCATCCTCCACGAGCTGGTTCACATAGTGCTCTTCCTCTTCGGTTCCCAGCAAAATGCTACTCGTCATAGCAGCATACAAAGGCGAAACTAAATCGCTCGGAATATCTTTACCACGACGAAGCTGATGAAACTTCTTATACGTTTCAAGAGTTCGCTTTCCGCGTTCAACGCGAACACGGAGCGCATTTTCATCGACCACTCTGCCTGTTTGATTTTCAAGAAACCGGGCAAGATTTCGTAGCTGATCCGCCACATAGGAAACACTTGCTTCCGAAACCGCATCAGGCACATCAATCTCAAACGAAGGAACGTTGAATAATTCCGCAAGCGTCTTAAACGTAAGCATGTTGGCATCGCACGTTAAGTTGGTGTATACGATACATTTTGGCCGCGGCATAAAACCGCGCTGGGCAGCCCCAATAAACGTTTTATGATAGCTACAAAGCGTTTCAGGGACACCGTTTGCTTCAGCAAGTTCGATACAAGGCCGCGAAACACTCGATGCGGAAAGATAGCAGGAAAAGCTCTCAACGTTATAGGGATTAAGCTTGACCTCCTGAAGTAGCTCACAAGGAACAAATACGCTGATGGCAACTGCTTGATCAGGTTTTTTTAGGGGGCTCAGCATAGTATCCATCATTACGTGAGCCAAATAACGATCAGCAGAACACAGACGCCTGTCGGGCAAGGCTTTGAATTTGAGATTCATCAGACCCCAGCCAAACTTCAATAAACCGCGGCTGCGATTGGGATGCTTGTCAACAAGCGAGTCAAGCGCTTTGCCAAAATGCTCTACGTAATCCATCCGAGGAAACTCGTCCCCTTTCTTTTTCTTTTGTATATTTGTTAGCACACAAAAAAACATGATATATGTTTTCCCAGATGAACATAAGAATATAAAAGCTCCCATGCATGTTTTTTGGCTATTCCATTAAACCGAATAGGCTCGTTTACGAGCGATAAAGTAGAGCGCAATCATGACAGAGCCTGTAATAATCCAGGTAATGGGGTAGATGAGCATAAGATTCTCAAAGCTTGAAATTGCTGGAAAGATTGCGATTACGTAAACGATCCGCAGAAGACAAGAACCAACAATTACTACCACAGTAGGTAATACCGACCAACCCATACCACGCATTCCGGCAGCAGTAATCTCGTACGAACAAGGCATACACTCCAAAAGTTCAACCTGCCACATGCGAATGGTACCGAATGAAAGCGCACCAGCCTCAGTAGTAAACACGCCAAGAGAAATATCCCCTAAACCAACAAAAAGCACACTGAGCGCGAGAGTGATTCCCACTGATGTTCCCATGCAAAACTTCATTACCGAATCGCAGCGATCGTATTGTTTTGCGGCATAGTTTTGCCCAATAAAGGTAACGGCTGCCTGCGAAAAAGCACTCGTAAAAAAGTACGTGTAGTATTCATAATTCATTGCAGCAGCCGAACCCGCTGTAGCGTCGGTACCGAAACTATTAATCGCGCCCTGGATTACAACATTTGAAAGCGCAAACACCGCTCCCTGCAAACCAGCAGGGACGCCTACATATAACAAAGAACGTAAATCTGCCTTACTGACACGAAAATCCGAAAACGAAAGACGAAAGGTTTCCTCTTCACGCAAAAGATAAAACACAATCATGCCCGAGCTAACTATGTTTGAAATAACTGTCGCAAGGGCAATGCCCGAAACACCGGCGTCACATACAACAACTGCTACATAATTCAAAATAACGTTAAGCGCCACAGACAGAGCTAAAGCATACAGCGGTCTTCTGGTGTCTCCCTTTGCTCTTAAAACCGCAGATCCAAAGTTGTACACTACAAAAAACACCACACCTGCAAAGTACACATGCAGGTATTGACGTGCTTCATCCCAAGCATCTTGTGGAACGTTGACCGCCTCAAGAATAGGATCCGTTAGCACAATACCTAAAACAGTCATAAGTAAAGAACACGTAAGAGCTACGATTACTGTAGTTTGAATTCCGCCACGGACTCTTTCAAGCTCTCCCCTTCCAATGTAAACAGCAATCAAAACATTCGAGCCAATAGAAAGCCCTACAAAAGTTGCAATAAACAAACTGATAATAGGAGCTACACCACCAACCGCAGCCAAAGCAGAGCTACCAATGTATTGGCCCGCAATAACAGCATCAGCCGAATTAAACAGCTGCTGCAAAATACTACTCAGAGCCAAAGGAATTGCGAAAAGAATAATCTTTAACGGAAGAGGTCCGTAAAGCATATCGATTCCGTTTTGTTTTTTAGCGTGTTCCTTCATCTGTCCTTGCCTTTATCGTTGAGCGCTTTTGCCATCAAACATCACGACGTCGCTTTCTAAGAAACGTGGCGTCACTAAAATACGACAGAGGCGATTCTGTCACTACTATCTATATTTCGCTAGGGAACCCATCGAGTCTTTACGTAAAAGAAAGAAACAGGAAAACTGTCATCCAATAAAGATCTTCAAAAGAACCACCTTTACCCCTCAACGAAGAACAGCTTGGGGCGGTCTATGCTACCGAAGGATATGTTCGTGTTTTAGCAGGAGCGGGAACAGGTAAAACACGCGTATTGGCAGAACGATTTGCTTATCTGGTGTGCATTTACCACACATTGACAGGAATGTAATCCCTCTGGAGAAACATTTGTCCACAAAGAGCACGGACTACAATGGCTACTAATACACGTAAACCTATAAGGAGCTTGCTCTATGACTAACGAAGTTCTGCAGTATCGTCCCTTTGCAATGGAAGACCTTTCAGATATCGCTCATATTCTAGCTCCCCTGTGGCACAACGATGTTCCCGAGGAAGTCCAGCTTCTCCACGCGGTTATCGATTTCGCCTCCTATGCCCAGCGAGCAACCTTTTCTGAGGTAGCTGTAAAAGATGGTCAAGTAATTGGTTTCGTCCTAGCCCGAGCTGGCAAGGCTCCCCAAGAAACCGAAGCAAAATGGAAGCAATTCCTTGAAGACAGAATCGAAGAGGCCAAAGAGCAGGATGCTCAAAGCGCCGCCTATCTTATCGCCTACGATGAAGCGGAAGAGCGCGTTAATGTGCCCCTCCTTACCAACAGCAGCACTGACCCCAATTATGAATTGGTATTCTTTGCTGTTGGAGATGCAGCACGCGGCTATGGCGTTGGAAGCAAGCTTCTTTCCTCTGCCCAAAACTACCTTTCCTCCGAAGGCGGCAAAACGGCATTCCTGTTCACCGATACCACCTGCACCTGGGAGTACTACGAACGACGCGGCATGCGACGTGCAGCCGAATGGGCAAAAACAGACCCTGAAGACATTCTTCCTGAAGAAATGTTTATTTACGAAATGGATCTGGATTAGCGAATCTGCGCGCTTTTAGCGTTTTCCTGCTGAATCAGTTCCTCATAGCCTTTAAGAGCTGCGAAAGGCATAAATTGACGCGCTCTTTCTGGATGAGCGCAAGCTTCATGCGCTCCGTTATTTCGAACCTTTTCCCCTATAGCTCAAAGCACAACCTGACGATGTTCTTTCTCTTCTTTTGAAAGATTGTCAGAGAGCAAACTACAATACTGAACAAGCTGATGATGAAGTGCGATTTCGCTCTCATTTTTCAAAGGCTCGCATAAAGTTGAAGACTCTCGCTTCTCATGCATGATGGCCTCCAACCTGCTCATTACGTTCACGCGCTGTTGCCTTTTCTTTTAAGCTCGTTCCTTTGAGCATGGCATTTTTGCCGAATTTTTCCCGCACCGCAATAATGGCTTTTTGCCTGCTGTGCTCTTGCTCTAAGCTCTCAACATTGTCAAACAGCGTGACCGTGGCATATTTTTCAGGAAGCAATCCATTGAAACTGAGATTGATGCGTTTAACAAATAAAGAAGGATCCACTATTTCCTCAAATAGCGAATAGAATGCCTTAATAAGAAGAACAAATGAATTCGTCCTGCGATTGAGCTTTCTACTCCCGTTTGCTCCCGAAAATCGCGCTTTACCCACAACACGTTTCCCGTGGCCGCTTTCAAAGATTTCCGCGGCAGACCACCCCACTTTCGGCTGAGCATAACCCACTATCAAAGAGATTCCTTCGGCAACTAAGCGCTTTGAAACCAAATCGAGCACAGCGCTATCTACCATTTCGCGCAGTATTATGCGCGCCTCATCAAAGGTATACTCGCACGCCAAAACCTGACCATACGCAGCGGAGTGCCCTTTGGGAACATAAGCTTTTATTTCTTCGATAGTACACGGCTCCTGCCCCCAAGCATGATCTATTAAATACTCCGCATTCACACCAAACTCTTTATAGAGCGTTTCTTCCTTCATGGCGGCAACTCCCGCCAAATCGAACGCACCATACTTTCTTAACCTACGCGCAATACCATGACCAATGCTCCAAATATCAGTTATGGGGCGATGGAACCAAATTGTCTGTTTGAAGGCTTCTTCATCCAAAAACCCCACGCCGTCTTCAACATGCTTTGCCGTAATATCGAGTGCCACCTTTGCCAAAAACAAATTGGTTCCCACCCCTGCCGTAGCAGGGATTTTCGTTTTTTCTGTCACTTTGTTTTTGAGCATTCGCGCAAACGGCAAGGGCTCCGTGCTGTAGAGAGAAAGATACGGCGTTATATCAATAAAGCACTCGTCAATGGAATACACATGAATGTCCTGCTCACTCACATATTGCAAATACACAGCATAGATCTCTGATGAAACCTTCATGTAGCGCTTCATACGAGGCTTTGCTATTTCAAAAGAAAGGCTCTTGGGAATTTCGAACAAACGGCAGCGGTTTTTCACTCCCAGCGCCTTGAGCGCAGGGCTCACTGCCAAACAGATTGTTTTTTCAGTTCGTTTCTTATCGGCAACAACAAGTTTTGCCGTCAAAGGATCTAAACCTCTATCGACACACTCAACACTTGCATAAAACGATTTAAGGTCTATGCAGGCATAGTATTTTTGTGCCATCAAAGAGTTCATGTCCTTCTTATTGAACATTACTCCCAAGGAACAAGCACTCAAGAATCCGATTTCAAACCGCTCGGTTTTAATGCGGTTAGTTTAATATCGGTTACTCCCGATTCTTTATGTTCCTTGTAGAAATATACGAACATTTGTTCCTATAATAAACAATACTTGACTCCAAAACAAGAAAGACAAGCCTATCGCTTGTCTTTCTTGTTTTACTATTCGGGTGCTTTAGAATGCCCCAACAAAGACCACCCCGCCCCTACACAACAGAACTCTAACTTTCGAAGCCCACATCATAATTGATTACTCCATTCAAATTTGCACGGAGAGCACTGATCGCACGAATAATAAGAAGAGCTACGGGCTACTATCTTTTTATACATTCAATTACAGCATTGCGGATAAGAGCAGTTTCACGTATTCAGTTTGCGGGTCAAACAGCACATTTTTAGTCGACCCCTGTTCAACGATCTTCCCTGATCTCATCACCAGAACACGATCACACACGCCACCAACAAGCGCTAAGTCGTGACAAATAAAAAGAAGCGACATATCCAACTCAAAACGCAACTGTTTGAGTAAGTCGATAATTTGACGCTGCACTGTTACATCAAGAGCACTCGTAGCCTCATCGCAAATAAGAAGGCTCGGTTTTACCACAAGAGCCCGAGCAATTGCCGCTCGTTGACACTGCCCTCCACTCACTTCACGCGGATAGCGTCCAAGTATTGAAACAGGAAGTTGGCAAAGTTCAAGAAGTTCTTTGGCGCGTTTTTGGGCTTCAGCTTTTCCAACGCGCATATTCCTCATGCCTTCAGTGATACTTTGCCCTAAGGTTTTGCGCGGATCGAAAGACTCGGCAGGATTTTGGAACACCATTTGCACTGACTGATATACCCGTCTTAAATCCTTGCCGCGCGCCCGGATTATATCTTCCCCATTCAAAACAAGAGAGCCACTCGTGGGTTCAATCAGCCGCGCAATCATATTGGCAATGGTGCTTTTCCCGCTGCCCGATTCCCCCACAATGCCTAAACATTCACCTGCATAAACAGAAAACGAAACATCATCAACCGCCACCACATCTGCAAGGTCTTTTCGTTCAAAAACCTTGCACAAGTTTTTTGCTTCAAGTACAGAAATGCCCGTTTGTGCACACTGAACTTCGCTCCTTTGTGATGAGCAACACGTATTTTTAGGAACCGCAAAAGATGAACTAAGCCCCATCATGTTCCACTTCCTTAACAAGAGAAGGAACAGCAGCAAGAAGCTCTTGCGTGTAAGAGCTTCTTGGAGAGGTGAGTACATCTTTCGCCTTTCCCTGCTCCATAATTTTGCCGTCTTTAAGCACGACAACGTAATCTGCAACGGCACGAACCGCCGCAATATTGTGCGACACAAACACAAAAGCCGTGTTGTTTTTTTCTTTCAAGCGCACAAATTCTGTAAGCACCTGCTTCTGCGAAACAACATCTAAAGCACTCGTTGGCTCATCCGCAAGAATAACCTTAGGTTCAAGAAGCATTGCAGCTGCAATTCCTACACGCTGACCAATTCCGCCTGAAAGCTCAAAAGGATAGCTTGCCAAAACTCTTTCAGGTTCAGCAAGAGAAAGGCTCCGCAAAAGCCGAGCGGCACGGGAAAGCACTATTTCTTTGTTTTCTCGACATGTCGCATGAACGCAATATTCTTCGTACAGCTGACTTCCTATGGTTCTAATAGGCGTAAGCGCCGAAAGGCAATCTTGAAATATCATCCCTATCTCAGAGCCGCACAATGAGCGCAGTTCCTCAGATGAACACAGAGCAAGGTCAGACCCGCCATAACGAATCTGACCTTGCTGAATTCTTCCGGCTCCGCCCAATAAGCCCATCGTTGCACGCAAAATCGTGCTTTTTCCGCTGCCTGATTCACCCACTATGCCAACTATTTCACCTTCATACACGCAAAGATTGACGTCTTGCAGAACGGTCTGTTCCCCATAAGAAACGCAAAGGTTCTCGTATGTTAGCAGCGGAACTCTCATTTACTTAGGCCTTGTCTAAATCAGCTGTAATTTCATAGTAGTCGCAAGGATGCGGTGCTATACCAGAAACCTCCGCCTTTGAAACGATACCCATCGTTAAATGAGAAGCGAAGAAATATCCGTAGTCATCAAGTATGACCTGCTGCATGTTTGTTGCGAGCTCCGCACGCTTTTCTGTATCAAATTCAACACGAAGCTGTGCCGCCAATTCTTCCAGCTTAGCGTTTTTATAGTGTCCAAAATTTTTAGCCGACGCTTCAAGGCATGTTGCCGTAAAGAAGTATTCTGGATCCCCTGTAGGTGCAGTAACCAAGGCGCTTACATAGACATCCCATGCGTTGGTGTCTTTACGTATATCAGTGTGATTGGCCGTACTATTAACCTGAACATCGAAGCCAATTTCTGCCAACGTAGCTTGAGCAGACTCAGCCAACAAAGGAAGCTCCATGCGTCCAGGATAGGTTAACCAGCGAACGGTTAACTTCTGACCCGCTTTTTCGCGAATACCGTCTCCGTCGCTATCCACCCATCCGTCAGCTTCAAGAAGCTGCTTTGCCGCTTCAGGATCATAGGAGACCGTCGAAACCGTTTCGTTGCCGAACGCAAAGTTACTTGGGAACGCACCCACTGCTGCCGCACCACGACCATTAAGCAGCGTTGAAATGAATCCCTGCTTATCAATACCCATAGCTAAGGCTTTACGCACGGCTTCATCCTGCATAACAGACGATTCGTAGTTCACCTGTCCAAAGAAAGCACGGGAAGTGCTGCAATCGTTGATCGTATAGTTATTTTTGTCGCCAAAAAGCTCATAGCTTGCATAAGGAAGCCCATAAGAAGCGTCGATCTCTCCTGATTGAAGAGCCGAAGTTAAGGTATCGCCATCCGTGATAGAACGAACCACAACCGTATCCATTTTAGGTTCGCCATCCCAATAATTCTCGTTTTTTTCGAGCGTTATCTCGGTATCAGAAACCGCCGTTGCTTTATAGGGACCAGTTCCGCTTACATTCTTATCAGAGGTTATCCCTGCCTGCATATCGATAATGGCGCCATAAGGATCGCAGAGATAATTGATGAGAGCAGGTGTTGGTTCACTGGTAGTAATAGTGATGGTGTTATCTTCGTCGTTTGCTTCGATGGAAGTAATTTTAGTATCACTTGGAGCTCGATCGTGAACAGCAATCAAATCATCCAAGCATTCTTTAACCGCCGTCGCGCTCATATGTCTTCCCGAAGTAAAATCGACATCATCACGAAGAGTAATTTTGCAGTGAGTGTCGTCGATAAACTCATACGAAGTAGCAAGCCACGGTTCAGGTTTCATTTCGTCACTAAACTTAAAGAGCGTTTCACCTACACCGTAGCGAACCGCGCTCCACCCCGAATAGTTTTCGTGAGGGTTAAGGCCTGCATCGTCCATTTCTACGCCATAGCCCGTAGTTCCATATACAAAGGTTTTCCCTTCTTTCGAACTTTGTGAGCCACAACCTGACAGAGTCAACGCAAGCACTACCATGCCTGCCAGCATGACAGCCAAAAGGCCCAGTCCGTTCTTTTTCGCCATAATGTTTTTCACTTCTTTTCCTCTCTCTTTTTTAGCGCCTACTTTCGCTGGCACCTTTCCTTAACCAACTCTGCCCTTTCGGTGCTGTCCTACGATGATCAGGATCCATCCAGTCTCGCAACGTATCGCCCAACAAATTAAAAATCATCACCGTAATAAAAATTGCTATTCCAGGAGCAATTACCGTCCAGGGAGAAGTTTGTAATAGATTGCGATTATCACTCATCATCGAACCCCATTCGGCTGCAGGAGGCTGAGCCCCAAGCCCCAAAAAAGAGAGCCCCGCAAGTTCCATCATCATGGTTCCAATATCTAGAACAGCCGTAACTAAAAGTGGCCCAACAATATTGGGTAAAACATGCTTAGCGATAAGCTGAACAGTGGTACATCCCGACAATCGTGCTGCTTTAAGATACGTTGCGTTCTTTTGCGTAAGAGTTAGTCCACGGGCAATGCGGGCATATTTTGGCCAAGAAATTGCAACCAAGGCAATAACAGCATTGTGCATTCCGCCGCCCAATACCCCTGCCACCGCAAGAGCAAATACCAAACCAGGAAAGGCTAGAAACACATCAGAGGTTCGCATAAGAACAGTATCGAGCTTTCCTCCGCGCCAACCCGCAAGCATACCCACCAAGGTTCCGATAACCGCAACAGCCGCCACCAATACGAAAGTAGAAAATATCGAAGACTGAGCACCAACTAAAACACGCGAAAATAAATCGCGTCCATAGCGATCAGTTCCCGCAAGATGCTCTGCACTAGGAGCCAATAGCGCATTTCCCAAGTTCTGCGCGTATGGATCAAACGGCGCAATCACAGGTGAAAGAACTGCGACAAGCACTACGGCTGCCGCCATCAAAGAGAAAGCAATAAGCTTGCCCTTAGTGCGATTTATCCCTTTGTTTCGCGTCACTTTTCACCCCCAAGACGAACTCGAGGATCGAGTCGGTGATAGACCAAATCAGCAACAAGATTAACCATTACATAGATAATTGCCATCCATACCACATAAGCTTGAATGAGGGGATAATCGCGCATGGTAATCGAATCAACCGCCAATTTACCTACGCCATCCCACTGAAAAATGGTTTCCACAATGGCAGTACCGCCGAGCAAATCGCCAATCGACAAGGCAAGCAACGTTACGATCATGATCATGCAGCTCTTCAGTACATGCTTTACCAAAATGGTTCGCTCGGAAACGCCACGAGCACGTGCACCTATTACATAAGGTTTATTAAGTTCTTCGAGTACCGTAGCTCGAATTTGGCGCGTGTATTTTGAAGACATGGCAATGGCTAACGTGAAAGCAGGCAGAATTGTTCCTTGAATTGAAAGTGAAGCCAAGCCCGTTTTCCCAATAGAGGAAGAAACGACAGGAAACCACCCCAGACAAACCGAGAACACCAAAATAAGAAGCAGAGCAACAAAAAAGTTTGGCAGAGAATTTCCAATAAAGCTCAATACGCGAATGAGATAGTCAGTAAAGCGGTTCTGCTTAACTGCCGCCAGTATTCCCAGTGGAACCGAAATAACAATAGTTAAAAGTACAGAAACAATTGTTAGAACAATGGTTGCGGGAAGTTTAGAGGTAAACGTTGCAAACACTTCTTTGTCTGAAACATAGCTCACACCCATGTCACCTGTCATTAGGCCCACAAGCCACGTGCCATACTGTTCAATAAAGGGTTTATCAAGACCCAGCTCATGTTTTTTAGCATCGATTATTTCTTGAGAGACTGCCACGCCCTGATTTTCAAGCGTTGCCGTAACGGCGTCTCCTCCCGCCAGATACATCAAGGCAAATGAAAGAAAGGTGATGCCAATCAATATTGGTATCAACTGCAAAAATCTTTTTGCAATGTATCCTTTCACCTAGTTTCAGGCCTTCCTCACTTGATTCACTAAAGAAATGGTGGTGTTACGAATGGTTGTTTGATAGCATCACTTTTGAAGTGTTACGTTATCACACTTTGTAATACTTAAAACCGAGAGGATGGAATATACCCGTGAATAGTATTCAAGAAAGCGCTCTTCTCCCAAAAGAGCGGACGAATTCCCCCATTCACCCCTCTTGCTTGGTAAATGAACTCCTTGTTGAGTATCAACAGACCAATAAAAACTACTGGACCGACCGCGCACCAAGCTACTCAACACAACACCAAGGTGAACTAAAAGGAAGCCAGCATCGTGCTTGGGCACAAGAACTTGACCAGCACCTCATACAACTTACCAATAGCAGCGATCGTTCCTCTGTTCATATTCTTGATATTGGATGCGGACCAGGCTTTTTCTCGATTATCTTGGCAGAACTTGGCTACACCGTTACCGCTATTGACTACACTGAATCCATGCTTGAACAGGCAAAAAGCAACGCTCTTTCCTGCAAACAAACAATCTCATTTGCTCAAATGGATGCAGAAAACCTTTCATTTTCTGAAAACTCTTTTGATGCCATTGTTTCCCGTAATCTTACATGGAACTTACCTCATCCGAGCAATGCTTACAACGAGTGGGAACGCGTATTACGTCCTGGCGGCTTTCTTCTTAATTATGACGCTAACTGGTATGGCTATCTTTACAGTGATGAGCTTCGTGATGGTTACGAAACCGACCGTGCTAACACCGCAAAGGCAAGATGCAACGATCGCTACCTTCACACCAACATTGACGCCATGGAGCATCTAGCCGAAGAAGTTCCTTTGAGCGCCATTGCACGCCCTCATTGGGATCGTCTCATTCTGGAAGAGTTCGGCTTCGAGGTATCTATCGATCCTCGCGTGAGCGATCGTGTATGGTCTGAAGAAGAGCTTATCAACCAAGCATCCACGCCCCTGTTTGGCATCAAAGCAATAAAACCTCTTTAAACGTCCCAAAACAACTCAATACGTTTTTCAGGCGCAAAACCACACACCGTTAAAACTAAGCCGCGTTAGCGCGGTTTAGTTTTTTATTTCAAAAAGTGTGATATAAGAACAGGGTTTGAGTAAACGCCAAAGACGCTCCTTGTAGCAAAAGCGTGCTGTTTATGCTATCTGGTTCGTGCCACAGAAAGGTTTGGAGAGGGACAACATGTCAGTTGTTAATTTTTTCTTAGCTTTGGTGCCTATTATCTGGCTCATAATTGCCCTTACTGCGCTTAAAATGCCTGGTCATCGCGCTTGTGTTATAGCGCTCATTATCACGGTTTGCTTAGCCTTTGGCTACTGGAAGCTTGATGCTGCCTGTACAGGAACCGCCGTCCTTGAAGGTGTTCTGAATGCTCTATGGCCAATCTGTTTGGTTATCATTGCTGCTCTTTTTACCTACAACCTCGTTGTTCGCACTGGCGCCATGGAAGCCATCAAAAAAATGCTCGGTGGCGTTTCGATGGACATGCGTGTACTCGCCCTTCTTATTGGCTGGGGTTTTGGCTGCTTTATGGAAGGCATGGCAGGCTTTGGTACTGCAGTTGCCATTCCTGCTTCCATGCTCGTTGGCATTGGCATGAATCCGATTGCTGCCGTTGTTGGCTGTTTGGTTGTCAATTCAACCCCAACCGCCTTTGGTTCTGTTGGTGTTCCGACGGTTACCCTTGCCTCAGTTACAGGACTCGATTCACTCGGTCTTGCGGGCGACATCGCTATCATTCAGTGCATTCTTACCTTTATTTCACCCTTCTTCCTTGTTTGCATTTGCGGCGGCGGTATCAAAGCCCTAAAGGGGATGCTTCCCATCACCTTAGTTGCAGCAATTTCTTTCGTTGTTCCTTGGTTTATTACGGCAGAATTTCTTGGCGCCGAACTCCCTGACATCGTAGGATCCGTTTGCTGCATGATCTGTATCATTTTGTTTGCACGCGTGTTTAACAAAAAGCCCGACCCGACATATGCCATCAAAACGGACAACTCCGACCAAAACGCTGGCCTCACTATTGCAAGCGGCCTTAAGGCATGGAGCCCTTTTATTTTTATTCTTGTTCTTTTGCTCGGAACCTCAAGCCTTGTTCCTCCTGTAAATCAATTTCTTGCCACTTTCAAAACGAGCGTTGTTGTCTACGCGGGTGAAGGCGGAAACACGCTTGGCTTTAGCTGGATTAACACCCCGGGCGTCATGATTTTTATAGCAGCCATCATTGGCGGCATCATTCAAGGCTGTGGACCAAAGATTATGGGCGAAGTTCTTGTGGGTACGCTTAAAGCCTACTGGAAAACAGTTCTTACCATCTGCGCTGTTATGGCAATGGCGAAGGTTATGAGCTACAGTGGAATGATTTCCGATATCGCTGTTTTGCTCGTTATTGTCGCAGGCCCTCTGTATCCCATCATTGCTCCACTCATTGGTGCGCTTGGCGCATTCGTTACCGGCTCAGGCACTTCGACCAGCGTTTTGTTCGGTGGTCTTCAAGCGCAAACAGCTCTGGATTTGGGCTTGAGTGCTTCTTGGATGGCTGCCGCAAACGTCATGGGTGCAGGCATTGGCAAGATGATTTGCCCTCAAGGTATTGCGATTGGAGCGAGCGCCGCAGGTCTTCTTGGCTCCGAAAGCAAAATCCTGCGCTCGGTATTCAAATACTTCGTTGTCTACCTCGTTCTAGCAGCAGCGCTCTGTATGACCGGCTCACTCCTTGGGCTATAAACCCATACGTTCACTTAAACAATAGACACATAAAGGGCAACCAATTATTGTCTTGGTTGCCCTTTCTTTATACTTTTATAGACTCATCACAAGGACACAAACAAAGCATTGCATGCATTTTTACAAGGTAGCGGTCAAAGCTTCATTCAGAAGCTTCGCAGCCTTCATTCCGCCCCGAGAGGATTATTCTTTCCCCTTCAGACCTGAACAGTATTTTCTACCCATGACTGAAGGCAGTCTTTAGATAGAGCATCGCATGCAATCTCGCAAGGCTTCATTCAGAAGCTTCGCAGCCTTCATTCCGCCTTGCGGGATTGCATGCTCTAGTTAGTTATCCTTTCGCCTTAAATCGATCATACTTTAGAGCGGAAATATCGATCGTATGGCTTTCACCGTCGAGTATCAATTCCGAAAGTGCTAAACCAACAGCAGGTGAAATACCGAAACCATGACCGCTAAATCCACAGGCAAGAGTGAGACCAGGAACTTCACCAATAGAATCAAGAATAGGAACCACGTCGCTGCAGGCATCGTACCAACCAGCCCACGTACGAACTATTTTCACATCGCTAAGTGCAGGGAAATACATGAGAATACCGCGCGAAATGCTTGAAGCAGTAATGCTATCTGTGTTAAAACGCGTGCGCGTGTCTGAAGTATACGCTTCAATACCACTATTGCCCCCCAAAACGAAAGACCCGTGTTCAGACTGATGTCCGTAAAACTCTCCACCCGCAACACCAATCATGACATCAAACATGTGGGGCTGTGCCTCGGTGACCAAAACCTCGTTGGAACGCTTTTCAATGGGAGGGTCTATGCCCACCGTATTGGCAATTGCGCGAGAAGCATATCCTGCACAGAGTAAAATCTGTTCACCCTCATAGATACCATCATCAGTTTCAACAATGCGTGCCGCACCACGAACCTTACGAATTCCCTCAACCGTAACACCCGTTACAAACGTCACGCCCATCGAAAGCGCCTTCAGATAAAACCCTAGCGTCGCCTTAAGCGGGTTTGCATGACCATCAGTTGGACACCAACTTGCACCCACCACACGCTCTGACATAGCAGGACAAATCTCTCGCGCTTCATCACCTGAAACCATCCAAACATCCAAACCAACATCAGTTGACTTCTTCACATGTCCTTCAAGCGTTTTGAGGTGAGCGTCATTGAGACCTAGGCGCAAGTTGCCCTTTTGAACGTACTCAACATCAACCCCAAGTTCTTCTCCAAGTGTGGGCCAAATATTGCTCACTGCATACATTGCCAAGGGAAGTTCACGCACATCACGAGCGGACTGACGAACGCCACCCGCATTACGGCACGAACCACCATTGCCAATTTCTTTCTGTTCTAGAACAATAATGTCCTTCACACCGCGCTTTGCCAAATTGTACGCCGTAGCACATCCAACAATTCCGCCGCCAATAATGATCACCGAAGCTGTTCTTTTTTCCTTGGACATCCCTAGTCCTCCTTCACATCGATGACTTCATTGGCAAACGTGCCAATAACTACCGGACGCACAGGACAACGTCCTGTTATCATCCCGATATCGCCAACTCCTAAGCCCAACTCCCGCGCAATGATATTCTGAAAATTACGCTGACATGTTTGGCCTTGACAAAGGCCCATACCACAACGCAACATGCGTTTGACTTCATTAGTGGTACAAAGGCCGCTATACACCGCCCGACGAATTTCGCCTTTCGTAATTTCCTCACAACGGCACACAATCATGTCGTCATCGGACTGCTCAACAAAGCTCTCGGTTGGAGCGGTTCTGATTATTTTCGTCATAGCGATCTACCCCTTACGCCTTAAAGAAACGAGCGGTGCTTGCATATTCAACAGGAACTTTCATGGTAAGAAGAACCGTTTTGTCCATCTTCTTGGTATTCTTAAGCGAAACGACTTCTGCCGCACACACCTCTGAACCACTTCTGTCAAGCGCTTTGCCGATGTGTCCTTTTTCAGGCAACGGATAAAACTCATAGGGCAAGCCCACGGTAGCAAAACCCGGCTCATATGTTTCATCGACTAAGAAAATTGCCTGGCCAGAGCATTGAGCCACACACATACCACAGCCAGTGCACGAAACTTCCGCATCAACTACCGGGAGCTTTACGATATGACTTCCCACCTTAATACATCCAAATTTGCACGCATCCTGGCAGGGGTCACAGGGAATGTTTTGCGTACACTCAATAACAGGGTGAATCCCTGAAACCTTTGCATTTGCCGCAGGGAATGCCTTCATTTCCTCATCAGACACATACCCTTTTTCAAGCAAGCTTCGAGAAATAGCGTAACCTTCATCGGTTTCGGTCCAATCATTTCTACCCTTGTTTTGAGGAGCAAACATGCCATCGCGCAATTGAGCAAGTGAAGCATGATAAGCTTTTACACGCACATCGAAATCTTCCTGATCAATATAGCCAGCAAGCATCGCAGCATGAGCTCCCGAAATTCGACCAAGAAGCATGGCCGAAGACGCTTCTTCAATACCTGCCACATCACCGCAGGCGTACACTCCCTTAACGCTCGTTTCGCCAAACTCATCCGTCAAAGGAACATTTCCACCTTTACGCGGATTAAACTCCATATCACAACCAGCCGTTTGGCACAGCTGGCTCATAGGCGACAAGCCAACCGCAATACAGATAGTGTCAACGTCTAACGTAAATTCAGTTCCTGGAATAGGTTGAAAGTGATCATCGACTTCAGCAATCACCGCGCCTTCAACCTTATCTTTTCCTAATGCCTCAATAACGGTGTGGCGAGTATAAAACGGAACTCCCGTACGGGCGAGCTTTGAAGCATGTACGCCATAGCCACCAATACGTGGAGCCGCATCAACAATGGCGCTTACCTCACATCCTGCTTGTAAAAGCTGAAACGATACAACCAGACCAACGTTTCCAGAGCCCACCATAAGAATCTTTTTACCTGGCATAACACCTTGTAAATTCATCAAAGCCTGCGCCGCACCTGCACCAATAACGCCTGGTTTGTTCCACCCTTTAAAAGGAATCATGTTTTCAGCCGCACCCGTCGCAATCATAATATTGTCGGCCTTATAGTGATTAACATGATCGCCTTCCATGTTTACAAGGACTTCTTTTTCTTCGAACACGCCCATAACAGTTGAGTTCAAATACACATGAACACCTGCTTCTTCGGCTTCTTTCAGAAGGTCTTCGCCAATACGAAAACCGCGCTCTTTTGCATGATGCTCTTTCGAACCAAAAAACTTATGAATCTGTTTGAACAACTGCCCACCCGGACGCGCGTTTTCGTCAAACACCGCAACGTCCATGCCGGTCTTCTTGGCCTCGATCGCACATGAAAGACCTGCCGGACCAGCACCAATAACAATCATCTCATAGCGCTTCATGCTGAGCCTCCCATACCTCTTTGGTTTCTACTCCGTATTGCGTTTGCACAACAATGCCCTCTCGCAAAGGGGTTATACAGGTACGAACATTGGGCTGACCATCAACAATCATGACGCAATCGGTACAACGACCAATTGCGCAAAAAATACCCCGAGGAAGATGCTGCTTTGCAGTGTAACGATGGGTCATAACCCCAGCCGCTCGAAGCGCTGCGGCTATGGATTCGCCTTCATAGCCTTTCATTTCCTTCCCATCAAATAAAAAGGTTACTTCCTTACCTTTTTTATAGTCGTCGATGATGGGATGATGTTGGATTCTCATAGTACTCACCCTTTCCGTTTGATACATCCAAATCAAACGACTGCCTCCGTGATGGGGAATAACTTAGAGTCGCTGCATTGCCAATTTGTTTCATTGCGTGTTTGAAACTCAGTGTTAAGACACTCGAAACGAAACGCACAAATCTGAAATATTCTTGAAAGAAAAGGGGTGCTTTTATTTCAAATCAATTAAGGAAAAGGGCGAAAAAACAGCGTCGAAAAGCCTTTCAAACACAGCTTAAGGCAAAAATGGGGCCTCTTATTTCAAACGGATTACCCGTTTATTTCTCTTTGTTTGCTCTTCCATTAACTCATCTGTCTTTAACAAACTCGCAATGCTTAGCAGAAACCATAGACACTAGCCGAGCGAAGCGTCATGCAAATTGCCAGCACAAGCTAGCGTGTGGTTTTTCTTTCCTTGCGTTGTAACTTTTGTCTGACCCCTTCGCGCGGCCTACCTCTAGAAAAAAGGAAAGCCAAAAAGCTTGCCAGAACCTAAGGAAAAGGAGCGTACTATGGCATACCCCAAAATCGACTTTCTCTATTTAAGTGAACCAGACATGATTGAAGCAGGTGTTACCAACACAGTTGAATGCACCGACACCATGGAAGAAGTGCTCAAGCTTCTAAATAAGGGCGATTATCGCATGGGAGGCGAAAACGGTAACTCCCATGGCTGCATGGTATTCTTCCCTGATGATCCGAAGTATGCTGAATTTCCCAATATGCCAAAGGATGGGCCAGACCGCCGCTTTATGTGTATGCCCGCTTATCTTGGTGGCAAGTTTGATATGGCAGGCGTTAAATGGTACGGCTCTAATGTAGAAAATCGTGAAAAAGGTCTCCCCCGTTCTATTTTGATGGTTACCTTAAACGACAAAGACACAGGTGCTCCTGTTGCTCATATGTCTGCAAACCTTATTTCTGCCTACCGCACCGCCTCCATTCCTGGCGTTGGCGTAAAACACCTTGCTCGCAAAGATGCAAAAGTCTTAGGTATTGTTGGACCAGGCGTTATCAACTCCATCACTGTTGAATGTTTCGCAAAACTTCGTCCCACGCTCGATACCTTAAAAATTAAAGGTCGTGGCAAGGAATCCATCGAACGCTGCATTGAATACGTAAAAGAGAAATGCCCTCAGTTCACCACTATTGAGGTGGTTGACACCATAGAAGAGTGCGTGAAGGGCTCCGACATCATGAGTTTTGCAACCTCAACCCCAACAGGCGGCCAAGAATCCTACCCCTACGTTGACCCCTCATGGATCAAGCCTGGCGCCTTACTTTGCGCTCCCGGTGCGCTCAATACTGCCGAAGAGCTCATCATGGATCCAAAGACTAAACTCGTTGTTGACAATACGGGTTTATATGAATCATGGGCGGAAGAATACCCTTACCCAACCTTTGATACCTGGTTCTTAATTGGCTCAAAGTTCACCGACATGATTCATGAAGGCAAGCTTGAGCCCGAGCGTATGGAAGACTTGGGCGCTATCCTGAATGGCAAAATACCCGGTCGTGAAAGCGATGACCAAATTATCATTTACTCTATCGGCGGTATGCCTATTGAGGATGTTGCCTGGGGCAAAACCGTATATGAGCACGCGATAGAAAAGGGCATTGGCACTAAACTCAACCTTTGGGACAAGCCTTACCTTTACTAAACGAGGCGATTGACACGGGATACTCTTCAATAACTCATAGCCTCCGTAAGAGTATCCCCGCCTCTTTCTCGGAGGCACCAATAGATGGAGGTTGCTCCTCTTATGTTGCCCTTCCCTTTTAAGAGGAGCACTTCTCCTCCTTGGAGAAACAAACCCCCTCTCTCAATTGAACGAGAGAGGGGGTTTCGTTTTTCTGTATTACAAGAGCAAAACGTAAGCTTATGAGACCATAAAGCCAAAATCAGAAGCGAGCTACAAAAGAAACGTCTGTGTATTCCATCCGTAAAGAATAAGCGACACGCCACGCATGATAACAAACACCGCCAAGAAGATAGCAAGCATTTCAGGGCACACAAAGAACACGAAGCCACACAAAATGTCAACGATGCCCGAGAAAAGCATCCAACCCCACATAGACACACCAACCGATTTCAGTTTGAACGCCGCAGCTATTTCAAAGACGCCAAAAATGATGACAAATATGCCAACAACCCACGACACAACACCCGAAAGAACTACGGGGTGGAACAAAAACATTGCACCCAAAATAATATCGAGCACCGCATAAGCCACAATCCAGCCAGAAGGGTTTCCTACACGATTAAGATTAAAGTAACCGACAATATCAAAAATACCTGACACCAAAAGACCGGCACCAAGAATGGCCGTTATCATAACGAGCGTTAAACCAGGGTAAAACCCTATAACAAAAGCAAGCACCACCAATAAGATACCCGCAATAATAAGACCCCAGTCATGCTTTTTTACTGTAGACATGCTATCTGCCTCCTTATTTACTCTTTATTTTGTCACATCTTATTATTCCACAACTGTAGAATAATTTATACATACAACAAGATGAACTATATCAGTTAGCCCTCCCAGCAGCAAAAAAGAAAGCCCGCCAAGGGCGGGCTTTCCACAACCATTAACCTGTGAGATGGCCATTCCGCTTATCCCCAAAGAAAACAGTCTTCCTTTATTGGCTCAAGGGTATGAGGCCTCACAATAACTACAGCTCTTTTCCTACACATACCTTCCTAGTCCAAGCCACCAAAAGCAGGATAACCAGATTCGCCGTGAAGCGTGGTATCTAAGCCGGTTTGTTCAATCTCTTTTTCAACACGCAAGGTGCCACCACAAAGCACCTTGGCAATTAGGCCTACAATCGCACTCATGATGCCCACATATACAATCGTCACTAATACACCCAGAGCTTGCGCTCCCAAAAGCGTTGGGTCCCCTGTATAAATGAGACCACCAAAATCAGTAAAAGAAAGCTCTGGGATAGCAAATATACCTGTTAAAATTGCGCCAACGATACCACCAACGCCGTGACACCCAAATGCATCAAGCGCGTCATCATAACCAAGCTTGTACTTAAGATAGGCAATTGCCACAAAGCAAACGGGAGACACAATCAGCCCCATAATGACAGCAGCCCAAGGAGCCACAAAACCACACGCAGGTGTAATCACGACCAAACCTGCAACAATACCCGTGCAAGCACCCACCAGGGTAACCTTCTTATTTACAAGGTGCTCGATGATAGCCCAAGCAACACCTGCCGCACAGGCCGCCACTAAAGTGTTAAGCACCGCAAGACCTGCATTTGCATCTGCGATAAGGGCGGAACCTCCGTTAAAACCAAACCATCCTACAAGGAGTAAACCCGCGCCTAGCATTACGAAGGGAACATTATGAGGACGATAATTCAACTGACCCATGCCAATGCGCTTACCTAAAATCAAACATAAAACCAAGCCCGACAAGCCCGAAGAAATATGAACCGCCGTACCGCCCGCAAAGTCAATAGCACCAATAGCATATTCATTACCGATAAGACCGCCGCCCCAAACCATATGAGCCATAGGGGCATAAACCAAAATAGGCCACAAACAAACTATCAACGCATAAGCACTAAACTTAATGCGCCCCGCTAAAGAGCCCGAAATAATTGCGGTGGTCACCATAGCGAACGACGCCTGGAACGCAATAGAAATCGTCGAAGGATATGAACCGTATATTGCTCCACCTGTTAACTGATCATCAGCAACCATGGCATTCATATCAAGGGTTTCTGTAACGCTCCAGTTTGAAAAGATTCGTTCGAACCCACCAACAAAAAGTGCCCCCATATTAACAAGGTTCCCATTTTCATCAAATGCATCAGTTGCATTGCCATAAGCAATACTGTCACCAATAAGCACCCAAATAACACCAACGATACATGCCGCAACGATTGACATAATCATTGTATTAACTACATGTTTTTTTCGGGAAAGACCTCCATAAAAAAGAGCCAATGCAGGAGTCATCATGACAACAAGTGCCGTCGACAACACCATAAAGGCTGTTGTGCCGGTATCATACATGCTGTTTCCTTTCTCTTACGATTTCTCTTCATTACCAACGAGTTCAATTGCAATGACTCGCATGAAAACACCCCAAACAATACGAAGCATTTGTTTCAAAGAAATGCCTTTCTTCAAGCTGTTAACAATTGGAAATGCCTTTTTAGTTCTTCTGAAACGTGCTGTTCACAAAGAAACGACTTACGAACAATGAACGTGTTTTTCACGTATCAAGTCTTTTTCTTTGATGAATTTGTTTACGAAAAGCTGCTCTGAGCTACGTATTTCAAAACGGGAAACATTCAGTATCTGAATCATTTCCTCGCATTTTTTCGTGACACTCCCCCAACAAACGTGACACTATTAAAGACAAGGAGAGACAAAAAGAAAGGAATTTGCCCATGGAAACGCTTACCAATGACAGGAAAGTTGCAATCATCGGCTGCGGTTTTGTTGGATCAACAACTGCCTTCTGCTTAATGCAAAGCGGACTGTTTTCAGAAATGGTTCTTATTGATATCGATCAACAGCGCGCAGAAGGAGAAGCGCTCGATATCGCCCATGGCATGCCTTATTACAAACCAATGAATATTTATGCAGGGACCTATGAAGATCTTGCCGATGCTAACATTGTCATTATTACTGCAGGGGTCAACCAAAAACCTGGAGAAACGCGCCTTGATTTGGTGCAGAAAAACACGGCAATCTTTAAAACCATCATCCCTGAGATTACCAAGACCTCGTTCAGCGGCATCCTTCTTGTTATCTCAAACCCCGTAGATATTCTTACCTACGTCACCCTCAAACTTTCCGAATATCCCACCAACCGCGTTATCGGCTCGGGCACCGTACTTGATTCTGCTCGCCTTAAGTGCGTTATTGGCGAGCGACTTGATGTTGACCCACGCAATGTTCATGCTCGCATTGTGGGTGAACACGGTGATTCTGAATTTGTTCTTTGGAGTTTGGCAAATGTGTCAGGCGTGCCTATTAATCAGTACTGTGAGCTTTTTGGACATTTTGACCACGAAGAATCAATGAAAGAAGTGGCCGATCACGTTAAGAATAGCGCATATGAAATCATCGAGAAAAAGCACGCCACTTATTACGGCATCGCTTGCGCGGTTAAACGCATCTGCGAGGCAATCATCAGAGACGAAAAACCCATCCTCCCTATTTCTAGTTACTTAGAAGGCGAATATGGCATTAGTGATGTGGTATTGAGCACTCCTGCCATCGTGGGCAAAAATGGGCTGGAATATAAGGTGCAAGTTCCCATCAATGAAGAAGAGCAAGAAAAGCTCGAGGCTTCCGCTATTGCACTCAAAGAAATCATCGCGCAGCTCGACCTTTAGTTTTCCCGCCCCTAAAAACAGCCGTTCAAACAAGCAGCTATTCGAGCGTTTTCGGATAGCTGCTTTGAACACAGGTATCAATCTTCTCTTCCAGAATCCTAATTTGCATGTTTTCCAACCATATTTGCCTACACTAAAGCACGTTTTCCAACCAGTGTTTCACTTACTTTTACACGTTTTCCAACTGAACCTACAACTATGCGGCCGCTTGCAACCTTGCTGCCGATAAAACTTCTCAGGAATCAGAAAAAACTTCACCTGCACCCAACGAACCAAAACAACTTACCGTTCTTCCCATTGCTGAATGTTTCTCTGACGTCACGGCTCAAGTTGCCGCCATCCAAGATCTTATTATTTCAGGGCGAAAAGACCCTATGAAAAAAGCAACAGAAGAGCTTCTTTCCTCTCATGATGCACTTGACGTAATCGATAAACTATTTATTCCAACACTTGATGAAGTAGGTATCCGGTTTGATAATGGCGAGTTTTTCTTGCCTCAGTTGATGGCTTCTGCTGAAGCGGTTAAGGTGGGGTTCGATGTCGTAAAAGCCCAGATGGAAGCTGCGGGAACCAATGGTTCAACCGATGACAAACCCATTATTCTCGCAACCGTTAAGGGTGACATCCACGACATTGGAAAAAACATCGTTAAGATGCTTCTAGAAAACTACGGATACCGCGTGGTTGATCTTGGCCGCGATGTTGATCCCCATGAAATAGTGCATGTAGCAAAAGAGCAAAACATTCGACTCATTGGCCTTTCAGCACTCATGACAACCACCGTCAAAGCCATGGAACAAACGATTGATTTGCTCAGAGAAGAAATACCTGATGCAAAAACCTTCGTAGGAGGAGCCGTCTTAACTCCCGAATACGCAGAAACCATGGGTGCAACCTGGTATGCCAAAGACGCCGCCGAAAGCGCTCGCATTGCCGAGGCGTTCTTCTCGGCAAATAAGTGAAATCCTAAAGCAAGGCGTTGTATGACTCGTTGGCACCAAGCTCTTGAATCAACTCTTCCTGCAAGCCTTCGAGTTCATCTTCGCCGCAGCTAAAAATAAAGATTTGGACATTTTGCTTGTATTTGATATCAGCATATACATCGGCACAACCCTGCCGCGAGCAGCACTCAAGAATGCCCTCTCCCGCGCGAGCAGACATTCCCACATAAATATCGGTATAGCTTGCCAAGTCCCTGTCCCATTTAAGTTTGGGAGGATACGTTGCAACTGCATAGCATCCGGGAGTGTTATGGAGCTCTACGAGTACCCCGCTCTTTCGAGCACCGCCCTTAGTGAGCATTTTTTGGTATGCCTTATATGAAGAGGTGTAATCGGCGCTCTCCAAAACAGAGCGACGCTCCTCTTTTACCACTTCCTGTGCTTCTTTTTTTGCTGCATGACGATTGACAGGACCTTGAACAAGCGACGCAAATGCACTAGCAGCGCTTGAAGCCAACCCAGTATTCCTGATGTTTTTTGCGGACACAACTTTTGTTCTTTCGGCAATAGCTGAATGCTTTACCACTTCTTTTTTGGAGCTTTTCGAAGTAGCTTCCGCCTTGTTTCCCTGAATATCCTTAGCTACAGAGCTATGACTCTTTTCTTGGGCAGCAACATCTCGAGACGGTGCATCCCCCTGACGCTGAATAACTTGCGTTTTCTCTTCGAACGCCCCGTTTTCCTGCTCAGCTTTAGGTTTAGAAGACTTGTTGGAAATCACTTTTTCTTTGTTGGAAGCCATATCACAAGCCTTCTTGGAAGGATTCGTGGCAGAAGTTTCTTTTTCTTTACCAGCGCGTTTTTCAGCTTCGGGCTTACTTGAGGTAGGCTTATCCGCCTTTCCGTACGCGCGTTTCTTAACAGCGCTCGAACCATTAACAGCAACGCGTGCCTTCTTCTTAGCAGCTGCTTCTTTGTTATTTACCGCAACCGCATTTCCTGAAACCGTACGCGCCGCCTTACCAAAACCCACCGCAAGTTTCCCTGCCGCTCTTCCCGCAACCACCGCAACTTTACTTGCAGCATCTTCAGGAAACTCTTCTTTCGAAGTGGCTGAATTTGTCAGGGCAGACTTTTCTCCAAACATCGCGTTAACTATTTCACGCGCACGCTCGGTGGCTGCATCTTCTTTTTTCTCGTTCGTATCATTCTTTTTATCAGTCATTCTGCGCTCCTAAAAGCACCGCTATTCACCATCAATCTAAAAGGAAATTCAGCCTAATATGGAATAGTTAGCCATAAAGCCAACGCTGCTTATTTCCCTCATTTAATAAACCTAAGAACCTAGACGCACTTAGGTATACCTAGACATACAAGACTCATCCTATCCATTAGAACAAGGCTTGTGGAGCAGCACACCGATAACACAAAAACTTGTCAAAGATGCGTTAACAAAGCCAACGAGAACCCCACCAGTTTTTTCGCATCTAGCTCCAAGATAAGACCGGACAACGGAGCCGGAGGGTATTGTCCGGGCATAAAGCGCACTGTCCTCGTGCCACACGTCCAAGATACAATCACCTTATTCGCAAAAACAACAATCGTAATAACAACAGCGATAACACGAGCGGCGCCACACGGTACTAAAACATGCAACTATTCCAATCATTCGCCCCATACAAAGAATCAGCTCATGCTTTGCTTATTCATACACAATTAAATCCCAAGCTTGTCATATGTTCATTTTTTTGATAGGAGCTACCGCACGGTGCTAAAATAGAAACACTATCTGCGACGTCTTCTGTTCCCCTTTGCACTCCCTTAAGCTTCGGGTCTTCGTTGGCGCGACGGATTCTCATTCGTCATTCATTCAGATTGGGGTATTCATGTTTTCTATTGGCGACATTGTTGTGTACAGGCATCACGTTTGTAAAATTGCTAAAGTGCGTGAAAACTACTTTGATAACGAAGACTACTTTGAGCTTCATACTCTGTTTGAAAATACGCTCAAGCTCTACATTGCCATCTCGAAGGCGGAGCCGCCTGCTTGCAGAAGTGTTATGACCAAGGAGCAAGCACTCGCCCTTATCGACAAAATACCTTTTGCAGAACCTATCGATGAAAAAGCTCTTGCCAGAAATGCAGGAACCTCTGCCTTGGTAGAGCGAAGAATTAAAGAAGAATATGATCGCAGATTGAAATCTGCCGATTTGGAAGACATGCTTCCTATTTTGAAGTCGGTTCACGAACACTGTATCAAACGTGAAGAAATGGGCAGAAAAATTACCATGACCGATAAAAAATATTTTGACACGGTAGAGCGTATGCTCTGTGACGAACTAGCGGTTGCGCTTGACATCGACCGAGACGAAATTAAAGATTACCTCGCAAATAGAGTCCAAGAAATCAAAAATAACACGCTTTAAGGTTTTCTTCAGTTTCGTTTTTTACAATAGCCTTGCGACGGACGGGACATGCTTTAAGCGATAAACCTCCCACCACTTCTTTCTTTCCTTTATCGCTAACAAGCCTCCGTCTGTACGCGCTAAAACTCTCACCATTTACTCATAGACTTACGCGCTGCACTCATGATGGGTGCTAAAAACTTTGGCTCAACTCGCCTACGTGCTTTCTTTAGCTCTTCGGGGATCGCAATATACTGCGGACATTTCTTCGCGCAGGCGCCACAATCAACACAGTCAGCAAGGTAGTGAGGCTTGTCACTCGTTGAACCCGCACTAAGCGTATGAGCCTTTACCCCCTGATACCAACCAAAAACATACGATGCGTTATAGGCAGCAAAGGCCGCGGGGATATTGATACCCTTAGGACAGGGCAGGCAATAATTACACCCCGTACACGGCACTTTGTAGCTCTTGTTAAAAACCTCAATAACATGATTGATAACTTGTTGATCTTCTTTATTCATCGAGCCAGGGGTAACCCTACTTGCGAGAGCTGCATTCTGCTCAATCTGATCGGCAGCGTTCATACCAGACAAAACAACCGTTACTTCAGGCTGATTCCATAACCAACGAAGAGCCCACTCTGCAGGACTCAAGCTAGAATCCGCACGCTGCAGCACTTCTTTAGCCCCCTTCGGAAGCCCCGTTGCGAGCTTTCCTCCCAATAAGGGCTCCATGATTATCACAGGTAAACCCTTTTCAGCCACAAGCAACAACCCCGACTTACCCGCCTGATAATTCTCATTCATATAGTTGTACTGAATTTGAACAAAATCCCAATCGTACGCTTCAAGCAATGGCGCAAACTCCGCCTGGGAACCGTGAAAAGAAAAGCCAATTTGCCTAATTGCACCGCATCGTTTTTGTTCAGAAATCCATACCTCAATTCCCAAAGATAGCAGACGCTTCCACTCGGCCAAGCTCGTTACATTGTGGATTAGGTAGTAATCAATATGGTCTGTTTTGAGCCGTTTAAGCTGCGTGCTCAAATATCTATCAAAATCTTCTCTTTTCTTGCAAGACTGATGAGGAAGTTTGGTTGCAATAAGCATTTTTTCGCGAATGGCATTTCGCTCGATGATCGAGCCTAAAACATGCTCGCTATTGGGATAAATATAGGCGGTATCAAAATAATTTATTCCTTGATCAAGTGCTTGAAGAATAAGTTTTTCTGTAGCCTTTTCGTCAATCGCTCCTGGAACACTGCTGGGAAAACGCATGCATCCAAACCCTAAAACAGAAAGTTCATTTCCGCTTCGAACATCTTTCCTGTATTGCATTGCTTCGCTTACTCCTTACCCAGCTGCTTCGTTATTAACGCATTACCTTGTTACCTCACCATTGGCGTGTTGCTTTGCTTCTTTACTTTTAGCACGCTGCCCTGTTACTGTCTCTTATA
>ENA-OZFE01000074-OZFE01000074.1-human-gut-metagenome-genome-assembly--contig:-NODE-74-length-46760-cov-5.036142_pt1 | contig 46760 bp, 30 predicted proteins | sample MGYA00245077_ERZ653627 | MGnify/ENA primary metagenome ERZ653627 (study PRJEB26926, sample SAMN06165121) | human gut metagenome | biome: ENVO:00009003; feature: ENVO:2100002; material: ENVO:00002003...
CAGCGTCAGATGTGTATAAGAGACAGTCGTAAACTACCTCCATACCGCGGCCTCCCAAGACATAGCTGGGACGAACCATAACGGGGTAGCCAATTGAATGGGCAATCTCAAGGGCATCCTCAATGGTGACTGCCATACCTGCTTCAGGCATGGGAATACCAAGACTATCCATGATGGCGCGGAAACGATCGCGGTCTTCGGCAAGATCGATAATCTCAGGAGATGTTCCTAGGATATTTACTCCTGCTGCCTCGAGTTGGCTTGCTAAATTAAGGGGAGTTTGTCCGCCAAATTGAGCAATAACACCTAAAGGTTTTTCCTTCTCGTAAATTGAAAGAACGTCCTCTGCTGTGAGAGGTTCGAAGTACAGTTTGTCAGAAGTATCGTAGTCGGTCGAAACGGTTTCGGGGTTGCAGTTCACGATAATCGTTTCAAAACCAAGCTTCTTTAAACTAATAGCCGCATGAACGCAGCAGTAATCAAATTCAATTCCCTGACCAATGCGATTAGGACCTCCGCCTAGAATCATGATCTTTTTACCGTTGGAAACAGGGCTGTTGTCAGGCGCATTATAGGTTGAGTAGTAGTAGGCGCTGTCTTTTGTTGAGCTAACATGAACGCCTTCCCATGCTTCAGTGAGCCCAATGCTCAAGCGATGGTTTCGAATGGTGGCTTCGTCTAGGTTGAGCAGTTCTGCAAGATAGCGATCGGCAAATCCGTTTTTCTTTGCGGAAATAAACTGTTCATCTCCTGGGATTTCGCCTGAATGATTTTTGGCGAAGGAAAGAAGTGCTTCTTCCTCCTCAACGAGCTCTTTCATCTGCTCAATGAAATAGGTTTTGATTGCGGTGAGTTCATGGAGTTCGTCTACGGTAGCTCCCTTTCGAAGAGCTTCATACATTATGAACTGGCGCTCGCTTGTTGGAATTCGCAGAAGAGACAGGAGCTCCTCTTTGGTCTTTTCGTTAAAGTCTTTTGCGAATCCAAGGCCGTAGCGACCAATTTCAAGGGAGCGAATTGCTTTCTGGAAAGCCTCTTTGTAGGTTTTGCCGATGGACATTACTTCGCCCACCGCTCGCATCTGTGTTCCGAGTTTATCTTCGACGCCTTTAAACTTCTCAAATGCCCAGCGTGCAAATTTCAACACAATATAGTCACCATCGGGAACATAGTTATCAAGTGTTCCGTATTTTCCGCACGGGATTTCATCAAGAGTTAGGCCGCTTGCAAGCATTGCTGAAATGAGGGCGATAGGAAAGCCCGTTGCTTTAGATGCCAATGCTGAAGAGCGGCTGGTTCGCGGATTGATTTCGATAATGATGTCGCGGTCGGTTACGGGGTCGTGTGCCCATTGAACATTGGTTCCGCCGATTACCTGAACAGCTTCAACAATCTTGTAGGACTTTTCCTGCAAGCGCTTTTGCACTTCTTCGGAAATGGTGAGCATAGGAGCAGAACAGAATGAGTCGCCCGTGTGAATACCGAGAGGGTCAATATTTTCAATAAAGCAGACGGTAATCATGTTGTTGTTCGCATCGCGCACAACCTCAAGCTCCAGCTCTTCCCAGCCCAAAATGCTTTCTTCTACAAGTACCTCATGAACAGGAGAAGCCTGTAAGCCACGTGCAACAACGGTTTTTAATTCGTCAATGTTGTAGACTAAACCTCCGCCTGTGCCACCCATGGTATAAGCGGGGCGAAGGACGCAGGGGTAGCCAAGCCTGTCCGCAATGGCTACCGCATCGTCAACCGAATAGGCAACTTCACTTCGTGCCATTTCAATACCAAGAGAATCCATTGTTTCTTTAAAGGCGTTTCGGTCTTCGCCGCGTTCAATGGCATCAACCTGGACACCAATTACTTTTACGCCGTATTTATCAAGAACACCTTTTCGGTTGAGTTCTGCACAAAGGTTAAGGCCTGATTGTCCGCCTAAATTAGGCAAAAGAGCATCAGGGCGTTCTTTTGCGATGATTCTTTCTATTTGCTCTACATTAAGCGGCTCGATATAAACCGCATCGGCAGTGTCGGGGTCGGTCATAATAGTGGCGGGGTTTGAGTTAACAAGAACAATCTGATATCCCAGCTTGCGAAGCGCCTTGCAAGCCTGTGTGCCAGAGTAATCAAACTCACAAGCTTGGCCAATAATGATAGGTCCAGATCCGATAATAAGAACTTTTTTGATGTCGGTGCGCTTGCCCATGAAACACCCCTTTATATTGTTGGTAGCAAATACTGGCAGCCTTATATTCGGCATGAAGCCGTTGTTAGGCTCTTGCTATTGTAGTTGAACGAACGGGAAAGCGATTGACACATTGGGAACTAAAAGGGATAGTTTGGTGCTCGGTTTGAGATACTATGATTGCTTACGTACCAGTAGAGAGGTAATACTATGAACATTCCCGCTTTTTTACGCGATGCTGAAATGGAGCTGTTGGATAAACTCGGCACTTGCCAAACTAAAGAAGAATTAGATAACGTACTTACTCAGGAAGGAATAGAACATACTGCAGCCGATCTTGGTCCTTTGTTTGCGGCGCTTACGCCTATGCGTTCACCTTCTGCCGCCGATGATTTGTTCAGTAATTTTTCAAGCGCAGATTTCGAGAGCATGGCCTCAAAGCTTCAATCTATGATGTCGAGTGGTGTAAATCCAGTCGAAAAGACCAAAGATCATCCTTCGGGTGTGGATATGGGAAGTCTTAACGATTTGCTTTCGTTTCTTTCAAACAATAAAGAGAAGTAGGCTATCTTTAGGATAGATATTTACGTGAGGTGTTTAATTATAAGGAGGGGTAAGTATGGCAATAATCGTTAGACTTTTGCAGGCATGGCCCCTTATTGTGGTGTTGGGGCTTCTTGCGGTTGTCGTGTATTTCGTGGTTTCGTGGGCGAAATCACCCACGCGTGCAAAAGAGGTGCTCATTAAGCTATTCACTGTTTTAACGGGTGTTCTTGCGGTGCTTTTTACCCTTGCGTCGCTGTATGCATTCTTTGAACACAACATGAACGTGCTTGAGCTGGTCGGCTCATTTGACATTATCGTAGTTGTTGCCTTGCTCATTACACGTATCTGCCGTTGGCGTTTCGTTAAGAATCATCCTAACTATAAAGATAAACCCGAAAAAACTGACTGGATATGATGAGGAAACGGAAGGCAGCTAGTCATCATGGGAGTTCCTAAGATAAACCGCACGGTAAAACGAACCATTGATCTCGTTCATCTTTTTGCGGCCTCTATCTGGCTTGGCGGGTTTGCTGTTCTTTTCGTGCTTATCCTCAATAATGGCGCTGCGTTGGGCCTTGCGGGGCTCGACACACTTGCGTTTATCGATACATTTCGTTCGCAATTCATTGTGCCGTGTATTCCCTTCCTCATGGCAACAGCGGTGCTGTATGGCATTTTGACCTCGTGGGGCTTCGCCAAGCATGGTTGGCTGATAGCAAAGTGGATTTTGAGTGTTGTGGTTATTGTGGGGTTTGCTCTGCTGCCACCTTCAGCAGCAACGGTGGGGGCGATGTTTGTGTGCGTTATCGCGCTCTTTGCCCTTTCTATATTTAAGCCTGGTATGAAAAAAGCGAAGGCAAAAAGCGCGCGTTAAGGGATAATTCGTTTGCTTATCTTGCTGCTGTTTGGTTAGCCAGCCCTTCTTATGGGCGACTACTCTTCCTCACTCATAAGTTTATCCATTTCATCAAGAAGCGAATCAAAGAGCTTTAAAGCGCTTTCTATAGGGTCGGTGCTTGCCATGTTAACGCCCGCCCCGAGAAGCAAATCGATCGGCGGCTTTGAACAGCCTCCCTTCAAGAAACCCAAATAGTTTTCAAGTGCTGGTTTTCCTTCGTTGAGGATTTTTTGAGAAAGCGCGATTGCGGCAGCGTAACCTGTAGCGTATTGGTAAACGTAATACTGGTAATAGAAGTGAGGGATTCGTGCCCATTCGAGTGCAATTTCTTCATCAATCACGATGCCTTCGCCAAAATAGTCCTCGTTGAGTTTGCGATATATCTCACAAAGCGCATCAGCGGTAATGCCTTGACCGGCAGCATTTAACTCGCCAACTTTCAGTTCAAACTCCGCAAACATACATTGGCGATAGAGCGTTGCGCGGAATTGTTCCAAGAAGTGATTAAGGAGGTAAGCGCGTTCCTTTTTGTCCTTTGCATGATCGAGCAAATATTGCATCAAAAGTGCCTCGTTGCAGGTAGAGGCAACTTCGGCAACGAAAATAACGTAATCAGAGTAGCAAGAGGGCTGATTGTGGCACGAAAGATACGTATGAATTGAGTGTCCCATTTCGTGAACCAAGGTGAACACATCGTTTAATGTGCCCTGGAAGTTCATCAGAATAACTGGATGCATGCCGTATCCACCCGCTGAGTAAGCACCGCTGCGTTTACCGGAGTTTTCGTAAACATCCACCCATCGGTTGTTGATGCCTTCACGAACAATTGCCAAGTAATCTTCGCCCATAGGAGCAAGGGCTTTATACATTAGCTCGCAGGCTTCTTCATAGGTGAATTTCATCTCGAAGTTTTCAATCATGGGAGTGTAGAGATCCCAAAAATGCAATTCATCAAGGTCTAAGAGCTTTTTGCGCAAGTTGACATACTTATGAAGGGCAGGGAGATTTTTGTGCACCGCTTCAATAAGGTTGGTGTAAACCTCGGTAGGCACTTCTGTTCCATCAAGGGCATAAGCGAGACTCGTTGGATATTTGCGAGCATTGGCAAAGAACTGAATTTGCTTTGCCTGAGCACCGAGGGTTGCAGCAAAGGTATTACGGAACTGCCCATAGCTTGCATACATCGACTTAAAAGCGCTTTCACGCAGGACGCGATCGGAAGACTCCATCAAAGGAATATAGGTTCCGTGTGTTACGGGATGGGTGTTTCCGTCTTTATCCGTTGCGTCGGAAAACGTAAGATCAGCATCACTCATGAGTGAATAGATGTTGCTCGGCTGGGTTGCCATTTCGCCTGCGTTTGCGAGAAGTGCTTCTTCGGCAGGGGATAAGGTATGCTCACGGCGACGGAAAATGACATCGAGTGCCCTGCGATAACGTTCAAGCTCTGGGCATTCGGCGTAGAAGGATTTCATTGTTTTTTCTTCAATACTGAGTAATTCTGAGCTAAACCATGCTGCGGAACTCGAAATAGCAACATAGAGCGAGATAACCTGGCTTGAATAGTCTTGATACACTGAAGAGCGCGTGTCCTCATCGCTTTTGCGGTTAGCGTAGTTAACGAGCTTGCTGATTTCGATGTCTACTTCGTCATCGAAGCGCAGAAACGCTAAGAGGTTGCTGGCTTCTTTTGAAATAGTTCCCTTAAATGAAAGATATTTTTCTGGATACTTTTGAGCTTGTTTTAGGCTGGCGAGAAACTCTTCGTCGTTTTGAAAAATGCTGGAAAGGTCCCATCGATACTGTTCTTCAATTTCATCGCGTGTTTCAAACTTCATTGAAGCTCCTAACTGGTTTTTGCTATGACAAAGGCGACTTTGTTTGTTGTGCCGTTTTGTGCATGCGATGCTCTGTGCAAAGAAAAGCATCACCTTTTTTGAAGCGAAACACAAAGTCACTCTGTCATGTTTAAGTTTTGTTCATCTGTAAAGATACCTTATGCCTTTAGACCTTTGCACGTAATCGAAAGATATGTCACAGGAGTGTCAAAGATAGGTATGATGGCAACGGTGTTTGCAAGAGCGGCGCTCCAAGAGTGCTTGTGTTGCGAAAGTGCTGCAAAGGCGGTGTTCTAAGAAGTTAAAAACGCGGCGAATGTGCTGCGTGAACCGGCTGCTTGGAAGAATCGTAAACATGTTGCACTAAAGAAGCGCAGAAAATGCCAGTGAGTTAATACGCTAGCGAAAGAGACCGTTAGCGCTATACGTGAAGTTTGAGTGAAAGAAGGGGCTATGCAAATTGTTTGCTTAGATTTGGAAGGTGTACTGGTTCCGGAAATCTGGATTGCATTCTCTGAAGCAACAGGGATTCCAGAGCTCAAGCGAACTACGCGTGATGAGCCTGATTATGACAAGCTCATGAAGTTCCGTATTGATGTCTTGAAGGAACACGGGCTTGGCTTGAAGGAAATCCAAGACACTATCGCAAAGATCGATCCTCTTCCTGGCGCCAAAGAGTTTTTAGATGAGCTCAGAAGCGAAACTCAGGCAGTCATTATCAGCGATACGTTTACCCAGTTTGCTAAACCGTTAATGAAAAAGCTTGGTTGGCCGGCTCTTTTCTGCAATGAGCTCGTTGTTGCTCCTGATGGTGAAATCACGGGCTTTAACATGCGTTGTGAGCAGTCAAAGCTCACAACGGTGAAGGCGTTTCAGGCTATGGGTCTTGATACTATCGCTATCGGCGACAGTTTTAACGACCTTGGAATGATCAAGGCGGGTAAAGCGGGCTTTTTGTTCCGTAGTACCGAAGCTATTAAGGCTGATCATCCAGAAGTTCCCGCATTTGAGGAATATGCAGACTTACTTGCCGCCATTAAGGGTGTTCTCGAATAAGCTTACGCTTTAAATTTCTGTGGTTTAATCGCAGACTACTTAAAGGGCAAACACTTAAACGGTAGGCGGGGTCTGTTTTGTTTGGATGCGACTATTGAGGCAATTCAATAGAGCGCTTGGCTTAAGATACATAAAAGCAATAGCACAACGCAATGATGAGCTGGTTACTCGTGGGCGGCCAGCTCCATTTGTTGATAGAGGCCATTGTCGACAAAACCTTGTTTGCGGTAGTATTCGCGCGTTCCTACCGAGCTAATAACGTTGAGCTTGCTGTAACCGTACTCTTCTGCGATGGAAGCTGCTGTTTTAATGAGCTGTTTTCCGAGTCCTAGATGTTGGGCGCCTTTTCCCGTTTTGTGGAGTCCTGCAACTGTTCCATACACGTGTACTTCACGAATCATAGCTTCATTTTCCTGGATAGGAAACGCCTTTTCGTCTGCAGTCGATTGCTCAATGCAAGAGCGAATGTAATCTTGCGAGGGGAGCGAAAGCCGCAAAAAACCGGCAATCTTTTTTTCGGGAGTAACCCACTGCAAGAAGTACTCGGTACTCATGGCGGTTTCGTATTCGACTGCCTCAAGCGAGAGCTTATCTCTGTCGGTTGAACTCGTGCTAATTTCACGGTAGCGAATTTCGGTGACATCAGCGTTTTGTTCCGAAAGACGGTTTTCAACCAATTGCCGCAAGTTGGCTTTTTTGTTTCCCGCAACAATATCGTGTGCGGAAATGTCGCGAATCATGCGAGAAATGCGTGTAAAAGGGGGCGTGTTGAGCGTGTCGAAGGTGAGCACATCAAGGAGTTCTTCGTGTGTATAAGGGCGCCACGTTCCTTTGGTATAGCAATCGCAGAGCTTTGTTCCTTCAACCAGTACACAGGGGTAGAGCTTTACTTCATCGGGAAGATACGCTTTGTTGGTTGAAAATTCCAGGTAATCTTGCTTGTCTTTTTCGCGGGTCGAGCCAAATAGATTCACCATAAAGTGCGCGTGGATTTTAAAACCAAAAATGCGCAGCAAAGAGAATGACTCTTTGATTGTTTCAATGCTAATTGTTCGTTTGTTTTGTTTGAGAATGTCAGCATTAACGCTTTGGATTCCCATTTGAATTTTGGTACATCCTAAATGGCGTAACAACGCAAGATTTTGAATTGAAATAGTGTCGGGGCGCGTTTCAATAACTAAACCAACAACGCGATGATCAGCTCTTTCGTTTGTTGTGTGTTCGTGTTCAAGCTCTTCGAAAGTAGCGGTTTGTTCGGCGCTTACCGCTTTCCAAACCGGGTCGTTTGCATAGAGCAAATCCCAGGCTTTGTTATAGTTCAGTTTTTGGCTATCGACCAACTCCTGGGCGCTCTTAACAAAAGCTTGCGCATCTTCTTTTGTATTGCTTAGACCACAGGAGCGGTAGAACTCTATTCGCTTGTGAGCGCTTTCGTCGTCGTGTTTTTGGAGTGAACCTGCGTCGCTCATTTTTACTTCATTGAGTGCGCGGAAGAGCTCCTTTATAAACCATATTTGATACGCCTTTGGGTAGTCGCTCCATGTTCCACCTAACACAATAAGCTCGACTTTGTCGGTTACATGACCCATGCGTGTAAGTGCTCGCAAACGTGCAGCTACCTGCAAATAGGGGTCGAAATAGTTCCGTTCTGCACGTTGGCAAACGGGTTCGTCGCTCAGGTAGCTTTTAGGCATGCGTAAATCGTTGGGGCAATAAAGGCAATTGCTCGAGCATTTCCATGGCTTTGTCATTACGGTAATAGTGGCGACACCTGAGGCAGTGCGCCGTGGTTTTACCTGCAAAAGTTGGGTAACTTTTTTGTCGAGAATCTCATCCACGTTCCAGCTTTGCCATATATCAGGCTCGTTATTTTTTACATGCAAGTAGTAAGGAAAGAGCTTCGTTTTTGCAAAATGCTCCTCGTTGTTTTTGAGATTGCGATTATGCTTTCGAATGATACGCTCAAGTTCCTTGTCGGAAAGAGCCTTTGCGTTTGAAGGCCCCGAAGCTTCCTCTGCGGCATTTGGGGTATTCGCTTGCTGTGCATTTCGAATTGCATCGAGTATGTCTTGCATGAGTTCATTCATGCAAGCGATTGTACCAAGGATTGTAGCCTCGTTGCATTTCTTGTTGTGTTCGAAAGGCTTTTTGACCAAATGGACTAGTGTTTTTGCAGAATGAGATAGGAATTAAGGTTGTTGGTGCGCCCATCGGCTAAAAAGCGCGAAACAACCCTCGCTTCATCGCTGACTAAACTTACGAGTTTGTCAATTTCCTGTTCCGTAAAGTTGTGACAATAACGGTACTGACCGGGAATGTCTTTCCACCCTAGGAAGAAGTCGCCTTCTTCGAGCTGAGAAACATCAAGGCGTAACTGGTTTTTTGAATCAGCGCCAGAATATGCCTTTTTTTCACCCGTGCTGAAAGCGTGAAAAAATTCGAGTGCCTCTTGATGAGTTCGTTGAGCTTTTTTTGCAAGACTTTCGTTGTTCATAAATTGCCAGAAAGAAACAGCGATCAAGCCACCTGATTGCGTTTGGTTGATAAGCGCTTGCAACGTTTTCCCACGCAGCGGTTGCGTGGGAACGTGATGCATAAAGCCAAAAGAGACGGAGAAATTGCACGGCTCAGCATCAAAATACGAAGCGAAATGCTCGTCTTCGTCGAGCAAGCAGGAAATAACATCAAGGTTTTGAAAATGAAGGCTGTTTACAGTGCCGCTTGAAAGGTTATTTGTGAAATTATTTGAACGCGACACTTCAAAGCTTTTTTCGGGTAAAAGTTCATCGCAATTATCCACGGCAAAAAAAGAGAAATCGATATGCGAAAAGCGCTCAGCCAAAAACGATTCAAAGCGTAAGTTACCACAAGCTAAATCAAAAACCGAAGCTCTCCGCGGTGTTGTAAGCGGTTCGTTGGTCTGCCTGCGTGTGGTTTCGTTAGGTTTTCCTTGGGGAATGACGTTCGTTTGTTTTTCAGCGTACGCCCGCCTTTGCTCCCCTGGGTATACGGTAGAGCAGTTCTCAAAACGCTTCGCAAAGTACCTTTCAAAATACCGAGCACACTCTTGCCATCCCTGCCAAGGAGCTCCTCGTGTGGCGGAAAAAGAAACAGCGTTTTTTCGATAAAACTCAGTATTGATGTCACAAAGTATGTGTGCGGTTGTTTTGTCCATGAATCTATTATAAAGATCTCTTTCGATTTTCCTTTTACCCGCATGAAAAACGAACCTTTGGTGTCGTATCATGGTAAGGCTATTTGTTTTAACTATCAGAAGGGCAAAACATGGTTTCGCGTGTTTATGTTGAGAAAAAACCAGGGTTCGATGTAGAAGCCCAGCAGCTTTTACATGAACTTCGCACGATTCTTGGGGTAGAAGGGCTTGAGAACCTTCGTCTGATTAACCGCTATGACGTGAGCGGTATTACTCAGGAGCTTTTTGATCAGTGTGTTCCAACGGTTTTTAGTGAACCTTTTGTTGACGTGGCACGTACGGAACTTCCTCGCGTCGAGGGAGCCTTCGTCTTCGCGGTGGAATTTCTTCCTGGTCAGTTTGATCAGCGTGCGGAATCGGCAAGCGAGTGCATTCAGCTTATTAGCCAAGGGGAGCGTCCTGCGGTTCGAAGTGCTAAGGTATATGTGCTCGAAGGCGTTCTTTCGCAAGAAGATTGTGCTGCTATCAAACATTACGTAATCAATCCTGTTGAAGCACGTGAAGCTTCCTTAGATGTGCGTTCTACGCTCGATATGGACCTTGTCTTTCCTGATAAGGTTGAGATTGTTGAGGGCTTTATCAATCTTGATTCGACAGGGCTTGCTCAGTTTATCGAAAACCGTGGTCTTGCCATGGATTTGGCAGACATTGAATTCTTCCAGAAATACTTCATTGAAGAAGGCCGTAATCCTACTATTACCGAAATCAAAGTTGTTGACACCTATTGGTCAGACCATTGCCGTCACACCACTTTTGGTACTGAACTCGTTGATGTTGTTATTGACGATGAAGTGGTAAAGGCGGCTTTTGATAAGTATTTATCCTTGCGTCATGAGCTTGGCCGCGATGAAAAACCTGTTTGCCTTATGGACATGGGAACAATCGGAGCTCGCTATCTTAAAGCAAACGGCATTATGAAAAACGTTGATGAGTCGGAAGAGGTCAACGCTTGCACGGTTAAAGTAACCGTTGATGTTGATGGTGTTGATGAAGACTGGCTCTTCTTGTTCAAGAACGAAACACATAATCATCCAACCGAGATTGAGCCGTTTGGTGGTGCGGCAACGTGCGTTGGCGGTGCAATTCGCGACCCGCTTTCTGGTCGTAGTTATGTATACCAGGCAATGCGTGTTACGGGTGCAGCAAACCCCTTAGCTCCTGTTTCGGAAACTATTCCTGGCAAGCTTCCGCAGCGTAAGCTGGTAACTACCGCTGCTGCGGGATATTCTTCTTATGGAAATCAGATTGGCTTGGCAACAGGCCAGGTTAATGAACTTTATCACCCCGGTTATGTTGCGAAACGCATGGAGGTTGGCGCCGTTTTGGGTGCAACTCCTGCTTCTCATGTCATTCGCGAAGAACCTGCACCAGGAGATAAGATCATTCTTTTGGGCGGTCGCACGGGTCGTGATGGCATCGGTGGTGCAACGGGGTCTTCTAAATCCCACAATGTTGAAAGCATCGAAACTGCGGGAGCGGAAGTGCAAAAGGGCAATCCTCCTGTGGAGCGCAAGATTCAACGCTTGTTCCGTCGTGGTGATGCTTGCCGCTTGATTAAGCGTTGCAACGATTTTGGTGCGGGCGGTGTTTCTGTTGCGGTTGGCGAATTGGCTGACGGTCTTTTTGTTGAACTCAATAACGTTCCCAAAAAGTACGAAGGTCTCGATGGTACTGAGCTGGCTATTTCTGAGAGCCAGGAGCGCATGGCGGTTGCCTTGGCAGCAGAAGATGTTGAAACTTTCATTGGTTATGCACGCGAGGAAAACCTTGAAGCAAATGTTATCGCAACCGTAACGGAAGAAAAGCGGTTACGTATGGTTTGGGATGGCGAAACCATCGTTGATGTAAGCCGTGAATTCCTTGCTTCTAACGGTGCGCCTAAACACGTAAATGTTCACGTGGTTGAGGGTGAAACTTATCGGCCAGAATGGGCGGGTGCTACGCTCAAAGAGCGCATGACAAATCTTGTTCGTGATATTAATGTTGCCTCCAATAAAGGTTTGGTTGAGCGCTTTGACTCAACTATTGGTTCAGCAACAGTGCTTATGCCTTTTGGTGGAAAAAATCAGCTCACGCCTTCGCAGGCTATGGTTGCCAAGTTCCCCGTTTTTGGTGAAACCAAAACGGTTAGCGCAATGGCCTGGGGTTTTAATCCCTATCTTATGGAAAAGAACCAGTTTGCTGGTGCCTATCTTTCCGTTGTTGAAAGCATTGCGCGCTTGATTGCTTCTGGTTTTACGCGCGACAAAGCATATCTTTCCTTCCAGGAATACTTCGAAAAGCTTCACGAAGAGCCAAAGCGTTGGGGCAAGCCTGTTGCAGCTGTTTTGGGTGCCTTGGAAGCTCAAGTTGATTTGGGTGTAGGAGCCATTGGCGGTAAAGATTCAATGAGTGGAAGCTTTGAAGATTTGGACGTGCCGCCAACGCTCATCAGTTTTGCTGTTTCCACGGGCAAAATAGATACCGTCGTTTCTCCTGAATTCATGCAAGCTGGCAACCGTGTAGTTTGTATTGACCCTGCTGTTTATGGCGACGATTGGCGCCCTGACGTTAAGGGACTCATTGAGGTGTTCGATGTGGTCGAGAAGCTAACCGCTTCGGGTTCTGTTTTGGCTATTTCCACCCCTGGTTACGGTGGGGCGGCTGAGGCCATGTTTAAGATGTGTGTAGGTAACGGCATTGGCCTTGCTCTTAATCCTAATGTGCCAGTGGATGTTCAGTTCTTACCCGCTTACGGCAGTTTCATTATTGAGCTTGCGCCCGATGCAGTGATTCCTGAGCATACGGACGCAATTCACGTCCATGAAATCGGCGAAACCACTAAGGCTTACGAGCTTGTTTTGGGTGGAGAAGTGCTCGATTTGTCTGAGTTGCAAGAAGCTTGGGAGGGCGGAATTGAATCGGTGTTCCCATATCGTGCTGAAGGCGAAGAGGTTGAAACCGTTTCGTATCGTGACGCGTTGCCTCTTACCTATAACGGTGTTATTGCAAAGCCACGCGTAATTATTCCGGTATTTCCTGGAACTAACTGCGAATATGATACTGCGGCTGCATTTGAACGTGCAGGAGCTGAAGCCACTACGCTCGTTATCAATAACCTTTCACCAAATACCGTGGCCGAGAGTACTGAAACCTTGGTTAAGGAAATTAAGCGCAGTCAGATTATTATGTTGCCAGGTGGTTTTTCTGGTGGTGATGAGCCCGATGGTTCTGCTAAGTTTATCACGGCCTTTTTCCGCGCTCCTGCTGTTGCAGAAGCAGTACGCGACCTTCTACAGAATCGTGACGGCTTGATGCTCGGCATTTGTAATGGTTTTCAAGCTCTCATTAAGCTGGGGCTCGTTCCTTATGGCGACATTATGCCTATGGAAGATATCGATTGTACTCTAACGTTTAATACTATTGGCAGACATCAGAGCAAGCTCGTTCGTACACGCGTTGCCTCAAATGTTTCGCCTTGGCTTTCTCGCTGCAATGTTGATGATGTTCATTCGATTGCAATTAGTCATGGCGAAGGTCGTTTTGTCGCTTCTCCAGAGTTACTTGAGCAGCTTAAGACTAATGGGCAGATTGCAACACAGTATGTGGATGAAAAAGGCATTCCAAGCATGAATTTAGACGTTAACCCTAATGGCTCTTTACTCGCTATCGAAGGTATTACTAGCCCAGATGGGCGTATCTTAGGAAAGATGGGTCATACTGAACGTAACGGCTATGGTCTGTATAGAAATGTTCCTGGCAACATGTTCCAGCCTCTTATTGAAGGCGGCGTTGGCTACTTTACCGACTAGGACCGGACAATGGAGCCGGAGGGTATTGTCCGGTTTCGTTGCTCGTTCCGCGCGGACAATGGAGCCGGAGGGTATTGTCCGGAAAAAGGGGAAATAAGGTACCAAGAAAACGAAAAGCTCGGAAATTTCCGAGCTTTTCGAATAATGACATCATCCATATGTTCATCGTTCACTGGCCTTGACCTGGTTAGCCGCCGGTATGCTGCGTATGATACTGCTGTAGCTATCTTTCCTTTTAGCGCAGCCTCTTTAAGTGCGACACGTATCAGTTGCGCGTTAGCTTGCGATGAATACGATGAGGCTTCGCTGCTTCTGGCCCTAAGCGCTCAATCTTGTTCTTCTGGTAAGACTCGAAGTTGCCTTCAAACCAGTGCCAATTGCCTGGATTTTCGTCCGTTCCCTCCCATGCCAGAATATGGGTAGCAATGCGGTCAAGAAACATACGATCGTGACTTACCACTACGGCACATCCCGGGAAGTTGAGCAGCGCTTCTTCGAGGCTTTCGAGCGTTTCGACGTCTAAGTCGTTCGTGGGTTCGTCAAGAAGCAGAAGGTTTCCGCCTTGCTTTAAGGTGAGTGCTAAGTTAAGGCGATTTCGTTCTCCTCCAGAAAGAACGCCTGATGGTTTTTGCTGGTCAGAGCCCTTAAAACCAAAGCTTGCAACATAGGCGCGACTTGGAATTTCTGTTTCTCCTACCTTCATGTAATCCAGGCCATCAGAAACTACTTCCCAAACATTCTTTTTAGGGTCAATGCCTTCACGGTTTTGATCAACGTAAGAAATCTTGACAGATTCACCAATTTCAAGCGAACCACTCGTGAGATCCTCTAAGCCAACAATTGTTTTAAACAGGGTAGATTTGCCCACGCCATTAGGACCAATAACGCCAACAATGCCGTTGCGTGGAAGAGTGAACGAAAGGTCGTCAATCAAAACGCGATCGCCAAAGGCTTTGTGGATATGCTCGGCTACTAGAACCTTTGAGCCCAAACGCGGGCCAACAGGAATTTGAATGTCGGCGAAGTCGAGCTTTTTGATTGAGCGAGCTTGCGCCTCCATTTGTTCATAACGCTCAAGACGAGCCTTGCTTTTTGCCTGTCGCGCCTTAGGGCTTGAACGCACCCATTCGAGTTCAGCTTCGAGGCGCTTAGCGAGTTTTGCCTGTTGCTGTCCTTGCGCGGCGAGACGCTTTGCCTTCGTTTCAAGATAGGTTGAATAATTGCCTTTGTAAGGATACAAACTGCCACGATCTACTTCGCAAATCCACTCTGCAACGTTGTCGAGGAAGTAGCGGTCATGAGTTACAGCAAGAACAGCACCGGGGTAGGTGTGCAGGAATTGTTCGAGCCATAAAACGGACTCTGCATCTAAATGGTTGGTTGGTTCGTCTAAAAGCAACAAATCGGGCGCTTCAAGCAAAAGGCGACAGAGCGCAACGCGTCGGCGTTCGCCTCCTGAAAGAATGTTTACAGGAGCATCGGGGTCGGGGCATTGAAGCGCATCCATTGCCTGAGAAAGTTGGCTGTCTAAATCCCAGGCGTCTGCTGCGTCAATTTCGGTTTGAAGCTGCCCCATTTCTTCCATGAGTTTGTCAAAGTCGGCATCGGGGTCTGCCATTTCGACACCAATTTCGTTGAAGCGATCGATTTTTGCAAGAATGTCACCAAAGGCCATTCGAATGTTTTCGATAACAGTTTTGTCTTCATCAAGGGGAGGCTCTTGTTCAAGAATACCCACGGTGTATCCTGGGGTAAGTCGCGCTTCACCTGCGGAAACGTCTTCTTTTCCTGCCATGATTTTAAGGAGGGTAGATTTGCCCATTCCGTTTGGTCCGACGACGCCAATTTTCGCGCCAGGATAAAAGGAAAGAGTAACGTCATCAAGGATAACTTTGTCGTTATGCGCTTTGCGCGCTTGGTACATCTGGTAGATGAATTCTGCCATGGTGCTCCTTTTTTAGGTTTGGGTCATGTGATCGCAATTTCTTAGTTTGTGGTACGTATTGTAGCAAGAGAATGCTTTAGGGGCTGTTTATGCGGAAAATCCCCGATAAGGTTAAGGGATTTTCTCTGTGTTTAAGTCTTTGGTTAAAGATGGTAAGGATTGTTAATTGTGCTGGTTTTTGAAAACGGCGGAGAAAAAAGATGATGTTTAGGAAATAAAAAGCTCGGTGGAGCCGAGCTAAAACCTAGCATCACCCGTACGCTAATTGTTTCCCGAAGCATTTAGTCCCGGCAGGCGCTGCCAATATCGTCATATTACCTGCGATTTTGTGCGATTGCAAGAGCCTAGAGCCCTTCTTTAGAAAAAGATTTTGATGTGCTTGATCCAGCGTTCGCCTCAGGCACGGGAGCCGATGAGCCTTTCGATCTTACGTCCTTTCAGTGCTAGGTAATGCTTAATGGGTTTTATAGCAAGGTTGATTGTTTTGATATTGCAGAAGTGAATCCCGCGTTTGATTTTCATGGAATAATAACTGCAATTGCCACGCATCATGCTTGAGCGTTTTATCCATAAATTTGGCGAGTGGGGCTCGAGTAAGGCAAAAGGGCTAGATGGTTGAGCGATATCTGAAGAATTAAAGGACATCTCACAGGAAAAACAAGAGAGTAAAGGTCGATAACTATATCTTCCATGCCTTACTCTGAGCATAACAAACAGGAGGTGTGCCTAGGCGCGCCTCCTGTCGTTTTAAGTATGTTTGGTTTTGGTCTCTACTTATTCTGCCTGAAATAGTTGCATGATTATTCCCCCGAAACGAGTGCATCGGTTTCGCGCGCGATACGCATTTCTTCATCAGTGGTTACAACGCAAATCTTAATGGGCGAATCGTCAATGGAAACAATGCGGTTGGTGCCAATTGCGCCAACAACATGGTTTTTCTCTTTATCAAGAATCATTCCCATATGTGCTAATCCTTCAAAAATGCGCTCGCGAAGTTCTGCGCTGTTTTCGCCAATGCCAGCCGTCATAACAACGGCATCGGTTACTGTCATTGCGGCATAGAACTGGCCAATTGCTTTTTGAATGCGATACACATACATCTGGATGGCGAGCTCTGCATTTTTGCTCCCGTTGCTTGCCGCTTGCAATACATCGCGCATATCCGAGCTAATTCCCGAAATACCTAAGATGCCCGATTCTTTATTCAAAATGGTATCAACTTCGTCAAAGCTTAAACCGTCGCGGCGCATAATGTAGGTAACAATGGCGGGGTCAATTGAGCCTGAACGTGTACCCATCATTAGGCCCTCAAGAGGCGTGAATCCCATGGTGGTATCAATGGAAATACCATGATTAACCGCGGTAATACTTCCGCCGCTTCCAAGATGGCAGGTGATTAAACCAAGGTCTTGCAGCGGACGGTTAAGCAGGTAGGCTGCTTGCTGTGCGGCGTAACGGTGTGAAGTGCCGTGGGCGCCGTAGCGACGAATGTTGTATTCCTGGTAATAACGCATAGGGAGTGGGTACATGTACGCCTTTGGAGGCATAGTTTGATGGAATGCGGTATCAAACACGGCAACTTGCGGTGTATTAGGAAGGCGCTTGCGCATAAGTTCGATGCAATCATCGGCTGGAGGGTTGTGCAGTGGCGCAATGGATTCGCACTTCTTGATTTTTTCAAAAACGTCATCAGTAATTAACGTGGATTTTGAGAAGTATTCACCGCCCGAAACTACGCGGTTGCCAATAGCTTCAATGTCGGAAAGGGCATGAATGGGCGATTCTGGTTCGTGCACTAAAATGTCGAGCAATTGCTCAAGGCATTTCTCAACCGAAAGATTGGCAACTGAGTAATGGTGTTTTTCTTCGTGTGGTGGAAAGCTTACATTCATGTAAGCGTCTTCTTGCCCAATGCGCTCGGCAAGTGCTTTCATCATAGTAATTTTGCCATCGGTTTGAATGAGTTGGCATTTAAGCGTTGAACTACCGGCGTTAACTACAAGAACGATCATTGCGCATCCCCCTTAGCGTTTTGTTTGAATGGAGTGGTGTTGGTTGTGCTGTTTTGAAAAATCAATCGCAATAGCCACTGTAAAACAGAAGCGGTTAATGAGATGATTTCGGCAACTTAGCCAATGGATAATCCAAATTCAAACGAGTTTCTTGCTATTTAATTTTAGCAATCTTACTAAAAGGACTTTGTTGCAGGTTTCTTATTTCTCTTTTCGGATAATTTCTTAAGGGGATTCGGAATGGCAAGCGCGGCGAGTATTCCTACTACGGCTACGCCTACCAAAACCAGCATGACAGGTTGTAGGCCTATGGCATCTCCCACGCTGCCAAGAATAGGGGAGGCTATGCCTCCGATACATACCACAACACCAAACGATAATCCCGATGCCATACCTAAATGGTTAGGAACAAAGCCTTGTCCCAGAGCGACAGCCGAAGGGTAGGATAAGTCAACAGCAATGGCGAGCAGCATAATGAGGATGACGGCAAAAATGAGAGATTGGTTAAAGGCAAATAATGCCACCAGAACAGCAACAATCGTGTAGGCAATGATAATAAGTTTCTTCGTGCCTATGCGCTGCGATGCCCAGCCAGAAGCAATGGTGCCCAGTGCGCCAACGATAGCGTAAAGAGCAATCATTGACGAACTAAACGATTCGCTCTGCCCTAAAACAGAGACAAGAAAAAGGGGAATGAATGCAGTAAGGGCATAGAAGAAAATAGAGCGAGCAGAAAGAGCGCACATAACAATTGAAAATGCCTTCCAATTGTCTTCAATCTCACCTTCAAAAACAGCTGATTTTTTTGATCCGTACGAAAGAAACGTACTGTTTTTGGCAAGAAGAGTAAGGGAACATATTAAAGAGGGAACAATAAAAATCACCGTGCCTATAAGCCCCCAAGTACTCAGAGCGGCTGCAGCCATAAGAGGCCCCGCGGAAAAGCCCAGCTTTCCACCTACGGCAAAAACGCTCATTCCCGAACTCTTTTTTTCGCCAGCAACCAAGTTGGCAAGACGGCCTCCTTCAGGGTGAAACATCGCTATGCCAATGCCGCTAATCATTGCGCTTGCCAGTATGAGCCAGTAAGTACCGAAGACGCCAACACCTGCCATTCCAAGGCCAGCAAGTGTTATGCCAAGGGCCATAATCCAAGGTTTTTGAAACCTATCGCCTAGCCAGCCAAAAAGTGGCTGGATTATTGCAGAAGCAATGTTTGAGGCAAAGAGAAGAGCGGTTGCTGCGGTATAGGAGAATCCTCCTAAAAGAACGAGGAAGGGAAGGGTTGCAACAAGGGCTCCTTGGTTAATGTCGCAACAAAGATGTCCTGCCATAAGCAGGAGGCTCATTTTCTTGTTGGGACGTGCGGTGGATTGGATGGCTTGTGTGGCTTGTTTAGTTTGAGTGTCGTGCGACATTATTCCTGCCTTAAAAATTCGCTTCAAAAGGTTTTGAAACCATGATGGAATCTTGCCCGCGGAAGAGTTCCTGCATCTTGGCGAGAAGGGGCTCTTGGGTTCCTTCGAGCATACGACAGGTGAGTTCGACTGAATCGGTGTAGTTTGTTTCGATTATTTTTGCACCACAATCTTGGACAATGCGAATTGCTTGATCGTAGAGTGAATAAGGCATCTGGATATGAATGTCTATGCAAGTTGAAATAGTTACGAGTGTTGCTTGAGCTATGCCAGCTTGCGTGGCTTGCGTGTAAGCTCTAACGAGGCCGCCCGTTCCTAAGAGTGTTCCCCCGAAATAACGGGTTACAACCACAATTACGTCAGAAAGCCCAGCGTGCTTGAGCGCTTCGAGAGTGGGAAGCCCTGCTGTTTTTTGTGGTTCACCGTCATCGGAATAGCGTACACGCTCCGAAGCTCCTTCTTCGCGAATAATGTAGGCATAAACATTATGACGAGCCATGCGATGTTCTGCGCGTATTTCTTCAAGAAAGGTAAGTGCTTCCTCTTCAGTTTCCACGTGACAGAGTTGCGCAATGAAGCGACTCTTCTTTTCTTCAATTTCCGCCGTGGCGCGGTCTTGTATGGTGAGGTAAGAATTCATGCGCTTATCATACTAAAGCGTTTAGAGGTATGTAAAAGAGGTACTATCATCAGCAGGAATAAATCAAAAGGAGCTTTTATGGCGAACAATGAAATTAAATGCCCTCACTGTAAAAAAGTTTTCCGCGTTGATGAAACCGAGTTTTCGAGCATAGTGAAGCAAGTGCGTGATAAGGAGTTTGAACGAGAACTTCGAGAGCGTGAAACGCTGCTAAAAAAAGAAAAAGAGCAGGCAATCGAGCTCGCAATTACGCAAACAAAAAGCGAACTCCAGGCAGATGTTTCTGATAAAGATGCTCAAATTGTTCGTTTGACAGCCCGTATTGAATCAGTAATGCGTGAAAAGGAACTGTTCGAGTCAAAGGCAAGGGTGCAATCGGAAAATGAATTAAAAGACGCTGTAGCGGCGGCAGAACAAAAGCGTGTAAAAGAGCAAGCCGAAAAGGATGCGCGTATTGCAGAACTCGAGGCGCAATTGGCTGCACGCGAACAGGCGTTTAGTGTCGAAAAGCAGTTGGCGGTAACTCAAGCAACGCTTGCGGTAGAAAAAGAGCGTGACAGCTTAAAGGCAGAAGTTAAGCTCAAAGAAACCGAAAAGCATCAAATCGAAAACGAGCTTAAAGCGCAAATGATGGCAGAGCTTAAGTCTAAAGATGATCTTATTGCGTATAAAGACCAAGAAATTGAGCGCTATCGCGATATGAAGGCTCGTCTATCTACCAAAATGCTTGGTGAAACACTTGAACAACACTGCGAAATTGAATTTAACAAACTTAGAGCCACTGCATTTCCTCATGCCTATTTTGAGAAAGACAATGATGCTTCTTTGGGTAGCAAGGGAGACTACATTTTCCGAGAGACAGATGAATCGGGTAACGAAATTATTTCCATCATGTTCGAAATGAAAAATGAGCAGGATGATTCTACTCATAAGCATAAAAACGAGGACTTTTTGAAAAAGTTGGATTCAGATCGCACGAAAAAGAACTGCGAGTATGCCGTGCTTGTTTCGCTTTTGGAGCCAGAAAACGATCTATACAATGAGGGTGTGGTTGATATGTCGTACCGCTATGAAAAGATGTACGTCATTCGTCCCCAGTTTTTTATTCCTATGATCAGTATTTTGCGAAACGCTGCCATGAGCGCGATGGAATACAAAGAGGAACTTGCCCTCGTGCGTCAACAGAATATTGACATTACAAACTTTGAAAACGAAATGGAAGATTTTAAAGCGAAATTTGGACGAAATTATCGCTTGGCGAGTGAAAAGTTCCGCAAAGCAATTGATGAGATCGATAAAACAATCGATCACCTTCTAAAAACTAAAGATGCGCTTTTGGGGAGTGAAAATAATCTTCGCCTTGCCAATGACAAAGCTGAAGCTCTTTCCATCAAGAAGCTCACAAGAAACAATCCAACTATGAAAGCTAAATTCGATGAGCTTTCCAAGAGCGAATAGCTACTGATTGAAAATCGGCTGGTCAAAGACTCGCGGGGGTGCCTTCTTGCTGTCAATTAATCATATTTGTTAACCGAGTCTAACATGGAGAAGTTTTAAAGAAACTAAAATGCTTTTTTTTTAGTAGCATTTTAGTGCATAATAGTTTTTGGGTTCACTTCAGATGCGAAGTGTTAAGTGAAAGTGAGGATTATTATGAAATTCGTATGTCCCGTTTGTGGTTACGTTGAAGAATATGATGGAGACGAGTTGCCAGCAGATTTTGTTTGTCCGCAGTGCAAAGTGCCTGGAAGTCGCTTTATCAAACAGGAAGAAGAGATGACTTGGGCTGCAGAGCATGTTGTTGGCGTTGGCAAGCTTGAGGGTGTTTCAGAAGATATCGTTAACGACCTTCGTGCAAACTTTGAAGGTGAGTGCAGCGAAGTAGGCATGTATCTGGCAATGGCTCGCGTTGCTCATCGTGAGGGCTATCCTGAGATTGGTCTGTATTGGGAAAAGGCGGCTTACGAAGAAGCTGAACATGCTGCAAAATTCGCTGAGCTTTTAGGTGAGGTTGTTACCGATTCAACTGAGAAGAACCTTCGCATGCGTGTAGAGGCTGAAAATGGCGCAACGGCTGGTAAGACTGACCTTGCTAAGCGTGCAAAGGAAGCTGGCTTGGATGCAATTCATGACACCGTTCATGAGATGGCTCGTGATGAGGCTCGTCATGGTAAGGCTTTTGCTGGATTGCTTAAGCGTTACTTCGGCTAAATCATTATTTAAGCTTGCGAGCAGTTTTTAGAGTTACTTGCTTGCTTGAACTTAATAGTCGCGTTGATCATTTTAAGGTGATGCCTCAACAGGGCATCACCTTTTTGTTTTGAATGATTTCACTGAATAATGTCTTCGGCTGAGCATTGCTAACTATTTCATACCTTCTTTTCGTACGTCAGTCTTTTAGAAGTGCTACCTAAGCGCTAAACGCAGTGTTACGGGTTACTTATTCTTGAAATTATTTCCTCTTTTCTTAAGTTCATCCGATTGTGTCTATAGGATATCGTTCCTACAGCAGTTGCAATAAGGCACATTAAGCCCATGAAGAGAGGTAGTGCGCTGTCGTTTGTTTGTGTGAGTTCTGTTGCGGGAGGGTTTTCCGTAGGTGGAATTTCTGCTGGTGGCGTTTCAATTCCGAATCGCTGTTTTTCATCGTTTGCATCGGTGTGAAGAGCAATGACGCGCTCGTCTTTTACTAAGTATTCGAACACGACGAAGGTTTTCCCTGCGTAGTTTTTAGAATCGAATTCAAATTCAACAGTGGTTTCTCCCTCTTGCTGCTTAGGGGTAAATTGAGTGGTTGCTATACTGAAAGGCGTATGGTCAGTTTTTAGCTCAGCAGTTATTTGCTGTAATGTTTCCTGGTTGCATATGTCTCCTGCGCTAAGCGTATGTAATGGCGCGCTTTCTGGATCAACAATGAAGCCTATCAATTGATATTCCTTGCCTGGAATAAGGTTTTCATATATTACTCGGTCGGTTAAATGGGCCTTTGCTGAAGAGATGAGCTCCTTGTCTTCGTCGTCTGAGTCAAAGGCGTAGGTTGCAATTGTGGGCATTTGAACAAGAAGAGTTTGTTCGCTGTCATTGGTATCTTTATGTTCGCATACGAGTTTGTCGTCTTCATAGAGTTCTTCAAATATGGTAAGTGAGTGATTTCCGAGCGAAAGGGTATCGAACGAGAGCTCTATGTCAACTGATCCGTTGGCCGAAGGAGGAGTGAAAGAAAGCTCGGCTGCGATTTCTGGAAGAAGCGTTTGAGTTTCGTTATCAAACACTGTGGTTTTTAAGATATAGGTTCTTCCGGGAGCAAGGTTTCCATATTCGACGTGGTCAATAACGTTTGTTTCACTATCGGCAAGAATAAGCTTATCTCTATCGTTTGCGTCTTTGGCGAAAGTATGAATGTAGGGCTTTGCTTCCTCTTTGTTGTCAACGCGTCCTAATTCAATAGCGGTGTTTTCTTTTTTGACGCTGATGCCTTCAATTTTTACGAGCGTGTAGTTTTTATTTGTTTCACAGGGCAACTCTTCGATAGTGTAGGTATCGTAGGGGAGTGCGCCGAGAGAATCGTTTGCTTGCGTTAGTGTTTCTTCTTGTGTTTTACCAAACCAAATGCCCGTTTCCTCTAGTTTAGTGCTTAAAGGGTCAGCTTTTAAGGTATCGTTCGCGGATTCATTTTCTGCAGTATCGTTAATGGTCTCATCTTTGCTCGAAGGGGAATTTCCTGTGTTTGTTTGAGAAATAAGATCATTGAGCGCTTCTGCAAATGATAGGTATTTTTCTTCGTTGTTGTTCTCGTCATTGCTATTGTTATGGTTTGCTTTGCTAGAGACGTCAGCGTTGTCGGTCGCGGGCGTATTGGTGCTTTTCTTCTCAGGGTGGTCAACGGAATTCTTATCTTCTAAGAGAGACTTTTCGTGCTTGTTCTGATTGTCCGTCGTGGTTTTTTGCTGCTTATTGTTAACAGAATTCAGAATGAAATCATTTCCATTGGTGTTAAAGGAGTGCTTATTCTGGCTCGAAGCGGTGGATAGGATCCCATTTTCATCGGTAATAAGTACGTGTGTCTCACCTGTTGATTCGCTGGTTATTTTGAAGGGAATCCCCGCAAGGCGAGCCATGTCACTCTCGCGAACTTTGATAAGTTCAACATCGCCGCGTTTTATCTGGTTGGTGAAAGTTTTGTCGTTCGGCAGGGAAACAACGGCTCCATCTTTTTCGATGTTGAACACGAGCTCCTCTTCAGAAAGCAGATATCCTTGTCCCGCAATGCACTCTTTAACTCGATAGGTTCCAAAGGGAAGAGTGCGATCAATTCCATCATTATCAGAATCAGTCGAGAAAAAATATCCACCAGAATCCTTTTGCTGAGCTTGTCCTGTGTAAACAACTTCACCTGGTTTAAAGGTTTTTTCGTTAACTATGACATTGTGGGAAGAAGCGTTAATCACATCAAACACCGCGTCGAGCTTTCCGGCACCAAGGGGAGTATTGAGGAGGCTCTCTCTGTCGAGTTTGTTAAACGAAATACCGCCTCTGATTACCTGCTCTTTTACAGAATCGTTGCCATCGAGGGGCAAAAATGTTCCTTCAGCTGAAAAACCTTCATTCTGTTTTACAGTACGCAGAGTGATGCCGCTGGTTGGTAGATAGCCCTGTGGTGCTGTTATCTCTTCAATGAGATACGTTCCTAAGGGCAACAAGGGTTTGTTCGAAGAGGAGTAATAGAGCTCGCCAGAAACAAGTTGAGAAGGATTGGATAGATTAACTGCTCCTGTAGCGTCCGTTCTAAAAATCCAAGTTCTTGTTGCTTGTCCTGAAGCAAGGGCGCTCTCTGCAGTTTCGAAAAAGCCATCGAAATAGCTAATCCTGAATTCTGCCCCTTCGAGCGTAGCATTACCTTGGGGCTGTTCGGAATTGTTTTCAACGTCACGTTTTTGAACAAGAAGATTGGCGGAATCGTAGGCGGGTTCATCGTAGACGCGATCGTTTCCTACGCGAGCGGTTGATCCATTCTTAACCTCGACAGAATAGATTTTGTCATCGAGTTCATATCCTAGGGAAGGCGCTATTTCTTTTACGTAGTATGTTCCGCGCTCCAGATATGAGCTCTTGGCGTAACCATTTTTATCGGTTGTCAAAACTCCGACTCTTTCAGAGGAGTTTTGGGCGTTTTCTTTACTCTTGTAAATTGCATATTGAGCCTGTTCAAGGGAGTAGTTGTTATTTGAAGCGGTAACAGATGAGTTGGCGCTGTCTTTATCGAGGTCAATCCAGCCACCAGGTTCAAAGCTCAAAATTACTTGGGTCGATCCTGTATTAAGCTGATAGCATGCATCTCTGAAGGCTTGAGGAACTTCCCAGGCCTGTTCATTAATTTTGCTTTGAGCGGCACGAGGATCGTAAGGGTTGCTTTCGGAAACATAAGAAAGAACGTTTCCGAGCGCCCAGTTGCAGAATTCATCAGAACATCCCGCAAGAGCTTCACCCCCATTGCAGGTATAAAAATCCGAAAGAACAATGTGAGTTAGAGCCCAGTAGCGATGAGCGTTCATGGGAGTTCCGTCGTACCATGTGTTTGGCCAAAGAGAGGCATCAAATCCTGGACCGCCCCATCCAAACCACATAGTTGCGATGGCAAGTTGCTTGTCGTGAGAGTAGCCTGAAGCGCTTTGTAGAGGAGTTATATCTGCTTTTGAATATACTCCCTGTTTGGGAGTGTCTTTGGCGGGTTCGGCGCAGAAGGCAGGTGCGCCGTCGGCGTACATTTCACAGGTGTCATATCCTCCGTATTCAATATCAATTCCAGGTACTTCCAAGAAAACATTTCCCTCAGCAGTAGCCCAAGCAGAATAGGAGATCATGCAAAGCAAAGGAATAAGGAAGAGAAGAGAGATGAAGGCCACCTTAATTGAAATGTGGTGATTGGAGGGTTGCTTTAGGTTAGGTGCATATGATGTTGCAGTGTCCGAATGGAATATGGATACCGACGGCTTGACGGTTTTGCGCTTGAACATGATGCCTCCTTTGAACTTTGGTGGCATCGATTTTGACGATCGAGTCTATTTTTCATTCGAAACCAGTTGAATATTTTTTAACTAGAAATTCGAAATAATCTAAAACCCTCTTCTTTTTGGGTGCGTACATTCCGTAAAAAGAAAATACATCGGTCAAGATCTAAAGCTTGAGGTAATACGTAAAAATCTCCGGTACCGTCTCGTTGTAGTTTGTCTGTACTCACTAATGCAGTATTCGGGAGCGAATGTCATGGATTAGTGTGTCTTGAAATAAGCGCGTATTCATGGGAGAGTAAACACATCATAGTTTTAGCGAAAGGGCTTTTGATGACATACCTACCTCAAGCACAACAAACTCCTTGGCAGCAAAACAAGGGTCTCAATCTTTCAAAAACAGCAGTGCTGGTAATTGATGTTTTAGGTGGCGAAGGCGGTGTGGTTCCTGGTCTTGAAACAATGGCAGAAAACGCAGTTCGCATTGTTAAAGCTGCACGCGAAAAGGGTCTTCCCGTTGTTTTTTCGAATGATGCTCATCTCCCAGGAATAGATAAGGAGCTTGAGCTGTGGGGTGAGCATGGCATTTGCGGAAGTGATGCTGCGCAGCCCTTAAAGATGTTTGATCTTCAGGAAAGTGACTTTATCATTCCTAAGCGTAGGTACAATGGCTTTTTTCAGACCGACCTCGATTTAACCCTACGCGAGTTAGGAGTTGACACTCTTATCGCGTTTGGTTGCGACACCAATATCTGCGTTCTTCAAACGCTTGCTGGAGCATACTTCTTGGGATATAAAACTGTTGTTCCGGCAGATGCGTGTGGAACTTTCCTTATTGGTACACAAGAACAAGGATTGGAATATTTTTCGCGCTGCTATGACAGTCGTGTGGTTGATACAGAAACCGTTTTGGGTTACTTGGACTAGAAGTTCTGGGTCAAAGACTTTTTATGGTTGCTTCATGAAGGTGCAGAAAGGGCTATGGGGGGCTTGAGGAATAAAAGCATCCTCCGAAAACAAAAAGATCTTTCAAAAAACCTCTCCTTGGAAAAGGTTGCCGCTTAATCTTGATCCTCATGCTGACTGAAATCAAAGAGGCTCTTCGAAAGAAGAGCCTCTTTATCTATTCATTCGCCGAACGAGTCACTCATCGGCAGGTTGCGCAATCGAGTTTTCGAACCGCGCACCGCATTCCACGTGCTAGTGGGTGTGGAGTAAATCATGCGCCTTATGAGAAAGAGGCGTTCCAAGAAAATCCTCATAAATCTTGGTGATATCAGGGTTGTCGTGAGAACGACGCAACTTGCAAGCGCTATCAAGACGACGCAATACTTCTTCACGCGATTCTGCCATCTCGCAGTCCATTACGATGGGTTGTCCGCCTCCACCAACGCAACCACCAGGGCAGGCCATAATCTCAACGAAGTCATAGTGAACTTCACCCGCCTCAATGGCATTAACGAGTTCCTCGGCATTTCCAAGACCAGAGGCAATAGCAATGCGAACCGTATTATCTTCGATGTCAAACGTTGCTTCGCGCCAAGGGAGCACACGGGTTTCTTTTGTTGCGCGAACTTCCTTGAAAGCGTCGGGGTCGGCGTTTGTTTTGGTTGCAAGGAAGTAAGCGCTGCGCAGTGCCGCTTCCATTACGCCACCTGTCGCTCCAAAGATGGTGCCCGCTCCCGTGTAGTCCTGCATAGGCTGATCAAGCTCGATGGGTTCAAGGTTGGCCACATCGATGTTCTTACGTTTGAGGAATCGGTCAACCTCACGGGTGGTCAAAACAACATCCACGTCGGGCTCGCCGCAGGCGTCAGTAAAGTCTTCGCGCGCGCATTCGCTCTTTTTGGCAACGCAAGGCATGATGGAAACAGAATAGATAGTTTCAGGGTCAATGCCTTGTTGTTCGGCAAAGTAGCTTTTAATCAAGGCGCCAAGCATTTGCTGAGGAGATTTTGCGGTTGAAAGATGACGGGCCGTTTGAGGGAAGTGTGAGTTTACGTAGCGAACCCATCCGGGGCAGCATGAGGTAAACAAAGGAGCCTCAGTGGTTTTTCCGGAAGTGAAAAGCTCCAAAAACTCGCTGCCTTCTTCCATGATAGTTAAGTCGGCAGAGAAATCTGTCGAGAAAACATAGTCAACGCCTGCCTGCTTTAGGGCGGCTGCTAAAAGGTCAATATCAGATTCTTCTGGAGTTAAGCCAAAAGCGCTTCCCCAAGCAGTACGAACAGAAGGGGCAATCTGTACCACTACCGTTTTTGATTCGTCGGCAATAGCGTCAAACACTTTATCGCAATCGTCGCGTGCAGTAAGAGCACCCGTGGGGCAATGGGTGATGCACTGGCCACAAAGCGCACAGCGCATATCAGGGGCACCTTCGGTGTTAAAGGAAGGAGCAACAGTTGTGCGCTTGCCGGTTCCTTTGATGGTCCAAGCATGATTAGCCTGAACCTGATCACAGATGCTTACGCAGCGCATGCATTTGACACACTTCGAGGCATCGCGAATGAGCGTCCAGCTGGTGTTCCATTCGAATGGTTCGAAGTCTTTTTCAAAGGGCTGTATGGTGATGTTTTCATCATTACACAGCTGTTGCAGTTTGCAGTTTTCGCTTCGTACGCATGAAAGACAGTTTTGATCATGCTGCGCCATGAGCAGTTGCAAATTTATACGGCGTGCTTCAATTACGCGGGCGGAACGCGTATTGATTTCCATGCCCTCTTCAACGGTGGTGTTGCATGCAGGAGCAAGGCGATCGCATCCTTTTATTTCAACCAGGCAAATGCGGCAGGCACCAATTTTGTTGTATTCCTTCAAAAAACAAAGGGTTGGAATTTCGATTCCAGCACTTTTAGCAGCCTGAAGAATCGTGCTGTTTTCTGGAACGGAAAGGGAAACACCGTTAATCGTAATGTTTACCATGCTGCACCCCAATCTTTGTTTAATGTATTGAATCCGTGACAGTCGCACCTCAAGCAACGCTGTGCCTCAAGACAAGCCGCCTGGTCAGAAAGGCAGAATTCGAATTCTGCAAAATCATTTTTTCTTTCTTGCGCCGAACGCTCGGGAACAAGAGCGCGTCCTGCAGCAACGATATCGCGATGACGTGCAGGGGGAACGTCTACATCAACTTCAAGCTGGTGATTAAATCCGAGGTAGGAATCAATGTTTGCTGCGGCAACTTTTCCTGCTGCAATGGCTTTAATAACAGTTGCAGGCCCGCTGTTGCAGTCACCTCCAACAAATACGCCCTGAAGCGTTTCGACGATAGTGGCGTCGTTTGAGGTGAGTTGGTCATACCATGTGGGCATTCCCGCTTCGCTGAAAGGTTCAGACTGAATAGATTGTCCAATCGCAACAACAATATAATCAGCATCGATAACATATTCGGGTTCATCAGAGGCAATAGGTGCGGGTCTTCCGCCGCGAACTTTGCCGATGACCTGAGGCTTAACTACCAAGCCCGCTGCACGGCCGTTTTCAAGGCGTATTCCCACAGGAGCCGTGAGTTCTTTAATTTCAGCACCTTCCGCAATAGCACCTTCGATTTCTTCGTACAGTGCTGTCATATCTTCTTTGCGGCGACGATATGCGCAGGTTACCGAGCTGGCGCCTAAACGGAGTGAGGTACGAACGCAGTCCATGGCAACGTTGCCGCCACCAACAACAACAATCTTTTTACCAGCGAAATCTGGTTGATTATCAAGTCCCATTTCGCGAAGCATATCAACTGCGGAAATAACGCCGGGCGCATCTTCGTTTTCAATCCCGAGCTTTTTATCACTATGGGCTCCGATAGAAACAAAAATAGCGTCAAAATCTTTTTCGAGATCAGAGAAGGGAATCTGACCCGTGATGTCTGCATTAACATGGGCTTTTATTCCGGTGGACAAGATGGAATCAATTTCCGCATCAAGTCGGTTGCGAGGAAGACGATATTCGGGAATACCGTAGCGCAGCATGCCACCGAGCTTAGGCTGACGCTCAAACACTTCAACGTCATGGCCCATGAGTTGTAGATAGTATGCGCAGGTCAATCCAGCAGGACCACCGCCGACTATCCCAATACGCTTTCCAGTCTTTGGAAGGGCGGAAGGTGCGGGGACCTCTCCTGCTTTATCGACAGCAACGCGCTTGAGGTTTCGAATACCCACGGGAGCATCAATACTTAAGCGACGGCAGTGGTTTTCGCAAGGATGCTCACAAATAAACGCGCAAACCGTTGGGAAAGGGTTGTCACGTCTAATCAAGCGAACGGCATCGGCATAGCGGCCTTCTGCAACTAATGCGATGTATCCAGGAATATCAACATGTGCTGGACAGTCGATCGAACAAGGTACTCCTGCGGCCGTTATGTCAACTGCATTATCGGCTTGATAGCTCTCAAGCTCTTCCTGAAAGCTATCAAGAGCGAACAAAACAAGCTGACCAACGCGAATACCAAGTGCGCAGTCTGCACCGTAAGCAATTGCGGTAGCGGTTTTTCTCAATACGTCTAAATCTTTACGAGTACACGATCCGTTGCAAATGTGATCGAGCTTTTTGATTATCTGTTCAGTGCCAATGCGGCAGGGAACACATTTACCGCAGGTTTGAACCTGGTACAAGCGAGCCATGGCGCTACAAGCCTCTAAAGCAGGAATGCCGCTTGATGCAATAGCGATAAACGCACGAGCTTTTTCGTAACTTTGCTCGAGTGCAGTTTGAGCCGCTGAAGTGCGATCAAGTGTGAGGCGGGCATCAGTTGTCATACCGTCCTCTTTCTCTATGTATTAAGTACTTCACTGACAAAAATATGTACATTATAGAGGAGGTATAGCGCACTTTTTAGTAAGAAGATCAGAAACAGTAAATGTTTGTCAAGGCTTACTTTTTGCTCGTAAGGATATAGTTGTTTACTGTTTGTAGGCGCAGGATTATTTCCTCTTCGGAGATACCCTGATAACGACTGATGTGCGAAATTGCAAAACGAGAAATGTCAAGCATGAGCTTGTCGGGCAAAAGATAGTAGGTATCTTCGGCGCTAATCCCTTGGTGTTGGAGCCCCATCATGAGACCCATGATTCCGCTTGATGTGTACTCAAGAAGCGCATAGGTACTCGGATTGAGCTCTTCTCCATTTGGACAAAGGATAGAAGTCCACATTCTTATGACGCCCGATTTAATTTTTGGATCGATAAGGTCAAGGCCACCTCGTTCGGCAATAAGCCATAGGTTTTTGATTTGTTGCGTAATGAGATCCCTGTCACTGTCTTTGAGTTTAAATCCTGATGCCACCGAAAAAATAACTTGAGTAATAGTGAAGTTACCCAGCAGTTCTTCGTTGATTACGCAGTCAACGAGCGCTTCAATATTGGGGTAGTGGTAATAAAAAGAGCCGCGATTACATTGAGCTTCGTCAACAATCATTCCAACGGTAATGTCTTTATACTCGTGTTCTTCAAGAATCTTCCAAAACGCATTTCGTATGCGAAGATCAGCGCTTTCTTGTTGCTTGGATGGTCGTGCCATGGTCTTCTCCTGAAACGGTTATAGGGTACTCGGTTTGCTCGAATAATTCTCACGGGTGTTCATGATGAGCATTTGAAGGCGGTTTTCTATGTTGGCGAAACTAACATCTGGGTCGTAATCAAGAGCCAGAATGTTCGCTTCCGGGTAGAGTTCTTTAAGCTTTTTGGAAATTCCTCGTCCAACAACGTGGTTAGGTAAGCAGCCAAAGGGTTGCAGAATAATGAAAGAACGGCATCCTTGCTTAGCGTGGTGAAGTATTTCACCTGGAATCAAAACACCTTCTCCTGCATCAAAGGTGTGGTGGATTATGGGGTCGCTTTCCTTTACGAGTTCCGACATGCGTGTAACGGGCTTGCAAAGAGGGTGCTTTTTTGCGATGTGATCCGCGATTGCGTGGGCGTAATCAAAAAGGCTATCCGCAACGGCATACCAAGTTTTTTCATCAAGGGGCTTATCAAGGCCATATTCTTTTACTTGGGCACGTTTGTAGAAGTAGGTTTTTCGAATAACATCGGTCATGCGTGCCTGAATTACCTCAAGACCGTTGTCTTCAAGGTATTGTTCAATATCGTGGTTTGCTCCCGGATGGAAATTAAGCAGGTATTCGCCCACAATCAAAACTTGAGGACGTGGATGCGAACGATCAAATGCAATATTTTTCATGGCGTCGATTGATTTTTTGAATCCGTTAATTGCCCCGCGAACACCGCTGCGTTCAAGTCCGTTAAGAAGAAAGTCAAGAGCCTTGTCAAAGGCAGCTTGTGCAGAGCCCTTGACGGCTTCGTATGGACGAATTTTTCTCAAAAGATCTTCAAGGGTGTCAATCATAGGAAGGCACAAGGCAACCAAAATAGAGCTTCCTAGGCTAATTTTGAACCCAGGGTGGATGTTTTTGTCGTCATCTTCATCGTTGGTAATGATGGGCACTTGGGAATATCCTGCATCATCAAGAGCTTTGCGCAGCAGGGCGGAGTAGTGTGTGAGCCTGCAGTCGCCGATGTATTTGCCTGTTCCAATGGCAACAGTATCGGGATCGTATTTACCGCTCTCTAAGGCAGCAAGTGCTTCGCCAATAACGATTTGTGCCGGAAAGCAAATGTCATTGTGAACATACTGCTTTCCCAGACGGATGGCATCTTCTCTGCCAATGTCGAGGGCTTCTGCTTTTACTCCCTGTTTGCTAAATACGCTCGTCATCAAACGACAGAATGCGTGTGAAGTGTTTGGAACCAAAATAGTTTTTGAGCTCCTGTCTTTTTTGACATATTTTACCGCATAGGGATCACTCAGCTCATGGCGTTTATGCGTGTGGTGCGTTTTACGTTTGGCTTTAACTGTTTCGATAAATGAACGAACGCGAATGCGTAGAGGTCCTTGATTTTCGCTTTCATCGATTTTTAGCACGAGCGGAGTTTTTTGGGATATTTCTTTCATGATGCGAACAATTTCGTCGGAAAGGTATGCATCATGTCCGCATCCAAAGCTTACGAGCTGCACGTATTCCAAATTACTACTCTGAGCAGCGATTATTGCAGAAGAAAGCATGCGTGCATGGTAGTTGTTCACGATATCAAGACGCGAATGGCGTAAATCAACCTCATTGATACTGGGAACAGCATCGGGTGTAAGAACTGAAATGCCCATTTCGCAAAACTGGCGTGGTAGATCGTGGTTGATGAAAGGATCGTTGTGGTAAGGCCTTGAGGCAAGAATAACTGCATAAGAGCCTTCTGCTTCGGCTTTATTTATAATTTTTTGACCCTTTTGTGTAAGGGTGGCGTGGAAGGTTGCCATTGCTCTATCGGCTACCGCGATGGCGCGCTCGCAAGTTTTCTTTGCTACGTTAAAGGTGGTTTGAAAATACGTTGCGAGTTGTTTGTTTCGATCGTTGGTGTTGTACCAGTGGAAAAGTGGGTTGTCAAAATGCCCTTCCCATTTTTCTTCAGGATTGTCGGAGTTTTGAATAACGTAGGAGTAGCCCTTTACCACCGCACACATAGATTGGCTTGTTGCGGCTGTATTTTCCGAAGGAACTGTTGTGATAATAGGCATAAAAATACGATCAACATTTTTATTGATAAGACTTTGTAAGTGTCCATGGACAAGTTTTGCAGGAAAGCAAATGGTGTCTGAGGTAACTTGGGATATACCCGATTCATAAAGCTCTTGCGAACTCTTTTCGGAAAGAACAACAGTGAAACCAAGTTCTCGTAAAAACGTTGACCAAAACGGCATGGTTTCCCAAAAGGCAAGCACGCGGGGAATGCCGATGGTTATTCCGTTTGCGGGTTCTGGAGTGTCGAGCTCATAGGTATCAAATAGGAGTTTTTCGCGAACTTCAAATAGGTTCACTGCTTCTTTTTCTTGTGCGTTGTGAGCCTTGAGTTGCTCGCGTACGAGTTTGTCTTTCGGGTCTCCTAATATTTCACCCTTGCTACAGCGGTTGTTTGAGATAAACTGCTCGCCATTTGAAAAGGTGATAAGGCTGCGGTTGCATCGGTTTGTGCAGAAAGGACAGATAAGTCCAGAGGTTTGTGTATAAGAAAACTCTTCCATAGCATCAAGGCCAACGAAGGAAGAAGGTGTCTTATGCTCAAGAACTTTTTCCTTAGCTAGCAGGGCAACACCGTAGGCGCCCATAATTCCGGGATACGGCGCGCGCAGTACGTTGCGACCAAGGTATTGCTCAATAGCACGCAGTACGGCATCGTTTCTAAAGGTTCCGCCTTGCACTACAATGGTGTCACCTAAAGAATCAAGGTTTGAAATACGAACGACTTTGGTGAAAACATTTTCGATGATGGACCTACAAAGTCCCGCCATAATGTCTGCGGGGGTTTTTCCGTTGCGCTGTTCTGTCACGATGTTTGAATTCATGAAAACGGTGCAACGGCTTCCTAAGTTTGCGGGGTCTTTTGAGGAAAACGCTGTTTGCGCAACTTCGTCGAGCGGAATGTTGAGTGTTGAGGCAAAGCTTTCCAGAAAAGAACCACAGCCCGAAGAACAGGCTTCGTTGACTACGATGTCGGTAATGATGCCGTCATCAAGCCAGATTGCCTTCATATCTTGACCGCCAATATCAAGAATAAAGCTTGCATCGGGGATAAAGTGCGTGGTTGCTTTGGCATGAGCAACGGTTTCTACTACGTGGTAGTCGGCTCTTAGGGCTTTGGCAAACATGAGTTCGCCGTAACCGGTAGTGCCCAATGCTTTTATATGTAGTGAAATGCCTTGGTTTTGGTAGCGTAGTTTGAGCGCGTTGAGGGCGTTTTTAAGTATTTCGAGCGGTTCACCTTCGTTTGAAGCATAAAACTCGTCAATCAATCTGTCGTCTTCGTCTAAAACCGCAAACTTTGTTGTGGTGCTTCCTGAATCAATTCCTAGATAAACATCTAAAACAGGAGGACACGCTGCAGTATCTACCTTATCAATAAGGCGTGTGTACGGCATTGCCTTTTTAGGGTGCCTCTCGTAAAAATTACTACGTTCTGCATCGCTTTTAAAAAAGGGATCTTGATGGTCGCTCAAATCGATAGTGCTTGCAAGCGCGTTAAGTTTTTCGGTTGCTTCAAAAGCATTCTTGAAGAAACGAGTATCGTCTTTGAAAAGCGACGAAAGAGCCAAAGCGGTTCCCTTAGCAACAATAAGTTCTGCCTGTTCAGGAATAATGATTTCGTCTTGAGTAAATTCGAGCCTTGAGGCAAAAACCTCGACAAGTTTTGGATTGAAGGTGAACGGTCCCCCTTCAAAAATGAGAGGGGACGTAATGGTTAATCCTTGAGCAAGTCCGCCGATGGTTTGTTTTGCAACGGCATGAAAAACTGAAAGCGCAATGTTTTCTTTGGATACGCCACGGTTAAGAAGAGGCTGAATGTCTGTCTTGGCATAGACGCCGCAGCGACCAGAGACGTCGTATTGGGTGTTTCCTTTTTCCGCTAACGCGTTCAGCTCTTCTGGCTGAACGCGAAGAAGCGTTGCTATCTCATCGAGAAAGGCACCTGTTCCACCAGCGCAACTTCCATTCATGCGCATATCTGAAACAACGGGTTCCCCATCTTTTTGGGTGAAGAAAATCATTTTGGCATCTTGTCCGCCAAGTTCAATGGCGCAATGCGTTTGAGGATATTCCGCTTTAATGGCTATTGCGTTTGCTACTACTTCTTGTACGTAGGGAACATTGAGTTGCTGGGCTAGTGCTTTTCCACCAGAGCCGCAAAAAGAAAGGCGAATTTTGCTTTCAGGATACGTTTCCGCAAGCGTTTTAAGTGTGTTTTGAATGGTCTTTAACTGTAGGGCATTATGCCTACGGTAATCGGAAAAAATAACAGTTTTCGATTCAGAATCAAGGGCTACAAGCTTTGTGGTCGTTGATCCAACATCTATTCCAACGTGAAGAAGTTCAGGTGCGGGGGGAGTAGTCGTGGGGGAGGTGGTTTTGCTAGTAACTGACAACATGTATATCCTGCAAATCGTTTTTTGGTATTTATCTAATTATATTAAACAACCTGTTGAATAATAATAGTCAAATTGACTAAATATGTTTAGATTTATAACAATCAATAAAGAAGCATTTTGGTCAGGCTTTTTAAAAGCGATCCATGAAGGTAGTGGGGTAATTCTGCTAAAAAAGCGGTATAGTTAAAACATGTTTCACTAAAAGGTTTTGTTAGAGAGGGGACATCATGGCTAACAATTTCGGTGACGGCTTAAAAGACATTTTTCTAGCGGGCGTTGGGGCAATGGCTCTTACGGGGGAGAAATCAAAGGAACTTGTCGACAAACTAATTTCTAAAGGCGAACTTTCTGTTGAACAGGGTAAAGAAATTAATCAGGAGTTATCACGTAAAGCAACCGATACCGTTTCAAAGTTTCGCGGGGAAGCTCTCTCTCAGTTCTTAGATTCGCTTTCGCCTGAAGAGCGCAAAGAGTTTGCTGCTCAGGTTGCAAAACTCACTGAGGAAAAAGAAGAGAAAAAGGAAGATTCTGCTAAGGAAAAGGCTTCAGAATAATAACCTTAGTGTTCTAGTGTAGAACTTTCTAAACGTTAGTTTTAAAACGGTAGAGCTGACGCGAGCAGTTTTATTGTCTTATCAATCGTAAACAAGCAGCAAGGGCGTTAGGTCCATGGAAGAAAACACGCTACTTCGGCACCTCTTCAATGATCGTGCCGAAGTAGACCCTGAACAACAATTTGGTCTTACCCGCAAATCTCGCAACAAGCGCTTGCATGAGATTATCGGGTTGGTGCGCAAATATAAGGTAATGGATGGCATTACACCTGCGCATTTTCGTGATATGTTGGTTGATCTGGGGCCGAGTTTTGTAAAAATCGGCCAGATGCTTTCATTGCGCTCAGAGATATTGCCTCAAGCTTACTGTGATGCTCTTGCTACGCTACAGATGGATGCTGATCCTCTTCCGTTTAAGGAAATAGAACATGCTCTTGAAAAAATTTATGGTGAGCGTTTCTCTTCGATTTTCTCAAGTATTGATCCAAAACCTTTGGGAAGCGCATCGCTTGCGCAGGTTCATAAGGCAACATTAAGCAATGGGGATGTTGTCGCTGTTAAAGTGCAGCGACCCGGGGTTCGTGCCACCATGGCTCAGGATATCGATGTTATGCGTTCGGTTGCTAAACGCCTTTCGCGTTTCATGAAAGACAACCAAATGGTTGATCTGCGTGACGTCGTTGAAGAGCTCTGGAGCACGTTTCTTGAAGAAACCGATTTCACCAAGGAAACCCAGAACTTACATGAGTTCGCACTTCTGAATAAAGATGTTGCCTATATTCGTTGTCCCATGCCGTATTTGGAATACTGCTCCGAAGAAGTTTTGGTGATGGAATACATCGAGGGTACTTCACTGCGTGATACCGACAAGCTTGTTGAGCTGGGGTACGATCTTGAAGAAATTGGAATGAAGGCTCTCGATAATTACGCAACGCAAATTCTTGATTTCGGCTTTTTCCATGCTGATCCTCATCCGGGAAATATGTTCATCAAAGATGGACAAATTATTTATCTTGACCTTGGCATTGTTGGAAGACTTAATCCTCGTGATAGGGCTCGCTTTGGTGAGATTATTGAAGCTGTGGGCGCCAAGAGTGCAACACGACTCAAAGATGCTCTTATTTCTTTTTCAGTTGATCATGATTCAAGAGGAATAGATCATCCCCGCTTTTTAGCAGAACTCGATATTATTTTGGAAGGATACGGCTCCTGTGATGTTGCGGATATTGATATTGGCGGGCTTTTGAATGACATCATGCTTTTAACGAAGCAGTGTAAAGTTACGCTTCCTCCATCGGTAACGGCGGTTTCGCGAGGAATCGTAACAATCGAAGGAACGCTTTCGGAGTATATTGCAAATTCTAATATTGTCGACATAATCAATGACCACGTTATGCGCAAGAAAGATCCGAAGAAAGAACTTCAGAAGCTTGTTCAGGATACAATGATTTCGCTCGGTAATTCGGGTCGTAGTCTAGCGACTTCTGCTGAATATGCAGGAGAAACACTCAAAATGCTTTCTCGCGGACAACTTAAGATGAATATGGAAATGTTGGGTTCTGATGAGCCTATAAAAAAAGTTTCCCGTATTGCAAACCGTCTGGCGGTTAGCATGGTTATTGCGGGCTTATTGGTAAGTGCGAGCTTGATGACTTCGCTCGATATGCCAAAAATAATCGGGGTGCCTGTTCTCTCGTTCATTGAATTCGTTTCAGCTTTTATCTTAACTATCATGGTGGCGATAGATATCTACCGTAAACCAAAAAGCTAGACCTCAATCGTAAGGGTGAATCGTTTTTCGCTGAGTTCACGCCCTGAAAGGCGGTTTTGTTCCAAAAAAAGAGTTAACAAAGAGAGATGCGTATAATGCGGTAAGCTGGTATTGAGCGGCTTGCTGTTTTTTCATTTGAAACCGCTGTTTAGACTCAATCGATAGCTTTGAAAGGGCGGGATTTACTATGAATTCTGATTCACGTGCGGTAAAAGGGTTAAATATCGCGATCATTGTTCTCGCTGCATTGAGCCTAGTAGGTTCTATATTTGTAGCGTTTTCAGTCGGCGTTGTGGGTATTGCGTTTAGTGATCCTTCAGTACAGTCGTCACTTTATGATGAGTTGTACTACGACTATTATTACGGTGATCTTTATGATTCAGGTTTAACCCCTGATGACATGATTGCGCTTCTTATAGGGTTAGGCTCTGTGGGCGTAGCTTTTTCTTTTCTCACGCTTGGAACTTCCATTTTTACGCTTATTACAGGTATTTTTGGTGTTCGTAATGCAGGCAATGCCGATAAGCTTGGCAGCACATTTATTATGACCATCATTTCGATTGTGCTAAACGTACTCTGTTTCAGCCTTATTATGCTTGTATTGCTTATTATCTCGGCAGTGTTTATTAATAAGGTACGTAAAAGTGCTGTTTCAATTCCTTTCGCAGCAAATGCTGCAGCACCAGGAACATATCAGCAGCAGGTATATACACAGCCCGTTCAGTCAACGCCTGAGGTGCAGCAATCGGCTCCCGCTCCTGTTACAGTCCCTGCTCCAGCTCAAGCACCTGCTCCTGCTCCTGCTCCGGTTCCAGCTTCTGCTCCAACTCAAGCTCCGGTTCCAGCTTCTGCTCCCACTGTGAGTAAAGAACAAGGTTCTCAGGATACACCGCAAACCCCTGCACCTCCTGCACCTCCGGTTCAGTAGTTTTGCGTGGTGAAAGATGCTTACTTGCTTGCATATTAGATAAGCAACACAAATGAACAACGAAACAGCACGATGAATTTAAAATCAGTCGTGCTGTTTTTGTATAAACGCTTTTGAAAGTTCTTCATTAATACTTGCTCTCTTTAATAATCCTGATACAATTCAAAGGCTGATTTATTACACATGCGCGGTGGACCCAGATTCGCCAGTGACCAAATATGGTTGCGAAGAAGGGGATGAAGTCGTGCAGAGGATTAACGAATGGAGAAAACATGACTAAGGTCAACATTAAGACCCTGCTCGATGCAGGCACTCATTTCGGTCATCAGACCCGCCGTTGGAACCCTAAGATGAAGCCTTATATCTTCGGTAGCCGTGGTGACATCTATATCATCGATCTCAAAGAAACTCTTTATGGTCTCGACGCAGCATATACTGCTGTTTCTAAGGTTGCTGAAAAGGGCGGCACCGTTCTTTTTGTTGGTACCAAGAAGCAGGCTCAGGAGCCAATCGCTGAAGCTGCTAACCGTTGCGGCATGCCTTACGTAAATGCTCGTTGGCTCGGTGGTATGCTCACTAACTTTGTGACCATCCGCTCACGTGTTCAGCGTATGGAAGAGCTTGAGGCAATGGAAACCGATGGTCGTATGGAGAAGCTCCCTAAGAAAGAGCAGATTCTTTTGAAGAAGGAACTCGCTAAGCTTCAGACCAATCTTAATGGTATCCGCAACATGAAGAAGACCCCTGACATGGTTTTCATTATCGATACCAATCGTGAGCAAATTGCAATTCATGAGTCTCATCGTTTGAACATTCCTGTTGTTGGCACCCTTGATACTAACTGCGATCCAGACGACGTAGATTATGGTATTCCTGCTAACGACGATGCAATTCGTTCTGTTAGTCTTCTCGCTGATTTCGTAGCAGACGCTGTTATTGCTGGCACTGGTGCTCCTGTTACTGTTGAAGAAATGGCTGCCCCTGCTGCTGAAGAGGCTGCTCCTGCAGAAGCTCCTGCTGCTGAATAGAATAAGTAGGCTTGCAAGTAAGGTAATACACATAGGCGGACTTACGAGAGTGGGTCCGCGTTTCTTATGAAAGGAAACACCATGGCAGAAATTACTGCAGCTCTTGTAAAAGAGCTTCGTGAAATGACGGGCGCTGGCATGATGGAATGCAAGAAGGCTCTCGTTGAGGCCGAAGGCGATATCGATAAGGCTGTTGACGTTCTTCGTACGCGTGGCTTGGCTGCTGTAGCTAAAAAAGCTGGTCGTGCTACTAACGAAGGCGCAGTAACGGTTGTTATTGCTGCTGATGGCAAGTCTGGCGCAATGGTTGAGCTCAACTGCGAGACCGACTTCGTTGCAATGAATGATAAGTTTAAGGCTTATGGCGAGAAAATCGCTAACGCTGCTCTCGCTTCTATGGCTGCTGATGTTGAGGCTCTTAAGGCTGTAGAGCATGAAGGCGAAACGGTTGAGGCTATCATCACTGACGCGGTTCATGTTCTTGGTGAAAACACTCAGCTTGCTCGCGTAACCACTGTTGAAGCACCTGCTGTTGCTGGCTATGTTCATGGCGGCGGTAAGATCGGCGTTATGGTTGAGTTTGAGGTTGAAGGAATTGATCCTGCTTCTGCTGAATTCCAGGCTTATGGAAAAGACGTCGCAATGCAGGTAGCAGCAATTGCTCCTGTTGCCGCTACACGCGATTCGGTAGATCCTGAAATTGTTGCTCATGAAATGGAGATTTACAAGGCACAGGCTGCTGAATCTGGTAAGCCAGAGAACATTCAGGAGAAAATTGCTTCGGGTCGTCTTGAAAAGTTTTACAAAGAAAACTGCCTAACCGAGCAGGCTTTCGTTAAGAACTCTGATCAAACTGTTAATCAGTACACTGCAGAGGTTGCAAAGAATCTCGGTGGCGAGATCAAAATTCTCTCCTTCCAACGCTTTGTTCTTGGCGAATAATTACACCGATTAAAATAAAATATGAAGCCCTTCCAAAGCTTAGGTTTTGGAAGGGCTTCTCTGTCATAATGAGATAGTTGTCTTACGTATTGAGCCAATGCGGCTTTTCTACTATAGATCGGAAGATGCATGTCTGAAGAAATCATTATTGCGCGTGAAAGTGCTTCTTTGTCAGGAACCGTACATATTGGAGGCGCGAAGAATTCGGCGCTTAAACTTATTGCGGCTTCTTTGTTGGGTCGGGGAAAGTCGGTTATCCACAATGTTCCTCTTATTTCTGATATCGAAATAATGGTTGAGGTTTTGCGCAGCTTGGGTGCAACAGTTTCTCGCGAAGGCCACACTATTATCATCGATACCGAAAAAGCAGAAGGGCACGAAACTCCGTATGAGCTTGTTTCTAAGATGCGAGCAAGTATTTCTGTATTAGGGCCCTTGATCGGTCGTTTTGGTTGCGCTCGTGTTGCTATGCCTGGTGGTTGTCAAATTGGTGCTCGAAAGATCGACATTCATCTTAAGGTTCTTGAGGCGTTGGGTGTTGAGTTTAAGAACGATCATGGTTATCTCTATGCCTCTTCTCCTAATGGGCTTCACTGCGCCGATGTGCTTCTTGAGTTTCCGAGTGTTGGTGCAACTGAAAACATGTTGATGGCTTCCGTGACTGTCGAGGGTACTTCGATTATCGATAACGCGGCTCGTGAGCCTGAAATTGTTGATCTTGCCAACATGCTCAACGCGATGGGCGCAAAGATTGAAGGGGCGGGAACTCCCACTATCACCGTTACAGGTGTTCCACTTTCAGAATTCCATCCCTGTGAACACACCACAGTTGGAGACCGCATTGAGGCGGGAACTTTTTTGACAGCTGGCGCTCTTTTGGGCGGGCCATTGACGGTTGAAGGTATTGATCCCTCGTTTCTCCGTATGGCTCTCATGAAGCTTGAGCAGATGGGCTGTGACGTTAAAACAGCAGATAGCTCTATTACTGTTTCGCGTACGATACCCCTTCGTCCTATTGATATCCAGACGCTTCCTCATCCTGGTTTCCCCACTGATCTCCAGGCGCAGTTTATGCTTTTGGCGGCGCTCGCAGAGGGAAATTCGGTCATTACGGAAAACATTTTTGAAAATCGTTTCATGTTTGCTTCTGAACTTAACCGCATGGGTGCCGAAATTAGCATTGAGGGACACCATGCTCTTATTCAAGGTGTTGAAAAACTTCAGGGCGCTCCTGTGACTTCTCCTGATTTGAGAGGTGGTGCTGCCCTGGTTATTGCGGGTCTTGTTGCTGAGGGCGAAACAAAGATCTATGACATTTATCATATTGATCGTGGCTACGAAGATTATGTGGGTAAATTGCAGAATCTTGGTGCATCAATCGAGCGTAGGGTAGTTTAACAAAAGACTAAATTCTGAATATCGCCTTCAAGGTTTTGGGTTGGAGTTGTCTAATTCTTCCTGCGGTTTTTGCTTGTAATTGATAGTACTAGGGTTGTTTCGATGAATAATAATCGTTTTAATCGTTCGTCTCGTCGTTCTAAAAGCTGGTCTTCTTCGGTTATTGGGACGCATGCTTCTTCGGCTGGTCGTCCATCTCGTGGCTCAACGCACCAATCGCGTCGTCGTGCGCAAAGCCTCGGGGGAAGAACTGCTGAATTGCGGCAGATGAATTTAAACACAAGTTCTGTTTCTGCCGCTGCAGCGCGGCACAAAACAGGTCGTTCATTCACCAAGGATGCTCTTGCACAACGTCGCCGACGCAGTATTTTTCTCGGGTTACTTGTCGCTGTTCTAGTGCTTGCTTTAGCTTTCGGGCTTGGTTCTTGTGCTTACAAATCTTCTATTTCAGGCGCAATGGCGCTCAACGATGATGAAGCTAAAAGTGCGCTTGTTGCACCAAAAGAAAATGAGCCCTATTACGTTCTTATTGCAGGCCTGGGGGATGACCCTCAAGTTGGTCAGACAGCGAGTTTTTTGATGCTCATGCGTGTTGATGAGCAAAATAAGCAAATTTCTCTGCTTGGTATTCCTGACAACATTGCTGTTTCGCTTTCAAAGTCGGGTGACTATATGCTTCGTGATGCTGTATCGGTTGGAGGAGAAAAAGAGTTAATTTCTGCCGTTTCGAGCAAACTCGATATTGATATTGCGCATTATATTCGTACAACTGAAAAAGATTTTGTAACCCTTGTTGACTCTCTTGGCGGAGTTCACGTGAATATTGAGCAGCGTGTGGACGATCCGCGTGTAAGCAACATTGTGCTCAACGTAGGGGAACAAGACTTAAATGGTGAAGAGGCGCTTGCCTACGTCAGTGCTTTTAATTATAAGGATGGACGCACGGTGCGTTCGGACATTCAAGAGCAGGTGCTTACCAGCCTCATTGCTAAAGTGCAGGATAAATCAGGCTTTGATTTTATTACGACCGCTGATGCTCTTTCGAAAACATTTAAAACAGATCTTGGTTACGAAGATCTTATTAAGATCAGTGACGTTTATTCATCTTGCGAAAACAGGTATTACGCAAATATACCTGGCTCTCAAACTATTGTGGGTGACAAAACTTATTACTATATTTCTTCGGTGGGCTGGGCAAAGGCCAAGGAAAAGTTTATGACTGGCGAAGACCCTCAGGTATATCTTGATACAAGCCAGGTCAACAAGGCTGAAACTACCGTAGAAGTTCTTAATGGTTCTGGTTCTGAGGGACTTGCAACGCAGGTTGGGGATAAATTAACTCAGGCTGGTTATGAGGTTACCAAGACGGGAAATGCACCATCGTATGTCTATGACGAAACTTTGATTGTGTACAAAGAAGATAAAGATGCGCTTACGGCAGAGGCGATAGTGCAAGATCTTGGTGCAGGACGAACCGTTTCTGCAGGCTCTTTCTATACGCTTGAAACCGATATTCAGGTGTATGTAGGAAAAGATTGGAAAGCCATTGGTTAGTTTTGATCCTATCGCATATCTCAATGAACCGCGGTGGCGTAGCATGTCCCTAGGGCTTGACCGTGTCTCTGAGCTTCTTGATGCACTGGGTAATCCGCAGAATAACCTTCGTTTTGTCCATGTTGCTGGTACGAACGGGAAAGGGTCAACGAGCGCTTTTATTGCACAAATCTTGCAGGAAGCAGGATATAAGGTTGGCTTATTCACGAGTCCCTACATCATGAAATTTGAAGAGCGTATTCAAATCAATAGACAAACAATTCCTTATAACGATTTAGTGGAAGTAACCGCACGTGTTCGTAATGTTGCAGAAACGATGCAGGAACATCCAACTGAATTTGAACTCATGACCGCAACGGCTTTTCTATATTTTTCCGAAAAGAAATGCGATGTTGCGGTTACCGAGGTAGGACTTGGTGGTCGTTTAGATTCAACGAATGTGATAACCAACGTTGAGGTGTCGGTGATAACTCCCATTGCATTTGATCATTGCGCTGTTTTGGGAAACACTATCGCTGAAATTGCACAGGAAAAGGCTGGCATTATTAAAAAGGGTGTTCCTGTAGTGAGTGCTTCTCAAGTCAAAGAAGCTCGAGAAGTTATTGAAAGGACGGCAAAAGAAAAAGGCGTTTCGGCTTCTTTTGCAGAGGGGGCAATCGAGGGCGACAATGCCTGTTTTAGCTATGGGGGTTTCAATAATCTGAACATTTCTTTATTGGGTCGTTATCAGCGTAATAATGCTGTTTTGGCACTTGAAGCGGCACGGTGTTTGCAGAATAAAGGTTGGAGCATTAGCAACGACGCTATTTATAAGGGTTTGGCTCATACGGCTTGGCCAGGCAGATTTGAAATAATCGGTCGTGAACCTCTTGTTATTGTAGACGGTAGTCATAATGAGCAGGGTGTTGAGTCGTTAGTGGAAACACTCTCGTATCGTTATAAGGATTATCCGATAGTGTTTGTGGTGGGAATTCTTGAGGATAAAGCTCATAGAAAAATGCTCGAGCGTTTAGTTTCTCTAGGTTCTGCGTTTGTTGCAATTCCTGTTAACAATCCTCGTGCTTTTCCTGTTCATGCGTTGGCGCAAGAAATTGAGCAAGTCGTAGCCGAACGCTCGTTAACGGTAAACGTGTACGAGGCGCAAACTATTGAAGAAGGAATTGCGAAAGCGGTTGCTTTAGTCCCACATGATGGAGTAATATGCGCATGCGGAAGTTTGTATTCCATAGCAGATATCAAAAGGTTTGTTAAGAATTTAACTTTAAAGTAACAATCCTGTTGCCGAGTTGTTCGGTCTTGACTGTTGTGGCTAGGATATACTCTCTTACGTTGTTTGAGTATCTCGAATGGGCTTGGGCGGCGCCAAGTTCCGAACCTGGTCAGGTCCGGGAGGAAGCAGCCATAAGGGACCGCTGACGAGCGCCCTTGCCTATTCGGGATACTCTTTTATGTAACGGAGGACTTTTCTTGGAATTTATTCAGTTTATTCTTGGGCTCTTGCAAGATCCGCGTGGGGCAATTGCAGGTTGGATTATTTCCCTTGGACCAGTTTGGGTATACACTCCGCTTTTTTTCATTGTGTTTGTAGAGACAGGCTTGGTCTTTTTTCCGTTTCTTCCTGGTGACTCTCTTCTTTTTGCTGCGGGTGTTTTTTCGGCAGATGGCGGCGGACTGAACGTCGTTGCTACGTTGGTAATTTTCTATGTTGCGGCAATTTTAGGAAACACTTCCAACTACTGGATAGCGCGCCTGTTTGGTTCTCGTATTATCGATTCGGGCAAAGTTAAGGCTCTCACTCCAGAGCGTATGGCTAAACTCGATCATTTCTTCGCAAAATACGGCGGACTCACGATTGTTATTACACGTTTCATGCCTTTCTTTAGAACATTCGCCCCATTTGTTGCCGGTACGGGTCATATGAATTTTGGGAAATTCACCCTATTTAATTGTATTGGTGGCATTTCTTGGGTTTCGCTTTTTGTTCTTGTTGGATATTTCTTTGGTGGAATTCCCTTTGTTCAGGAACACTTTGAGATAATCGTTTTGGGTATTGTTGCCGTTTCTGTTGCTCCAGCAGTAATTGGAGTAATTAAGGGTGCTCTTTCGGCGCGAAAAAAGAAAAACCAAACTCTTGCAGAGTAGAGTTTTATGAAGGCTCACATATGCTTTCTTATACTTTAAGGAAGCGTTATTGAGTTAGTTCTAGAAAGGCTTGCGTTATGGCAGAGGCGTTGTATCGGAAATATCGACCATCCACGTTTCGCGATATTGTAGGTCAGGAGCATATCGAAAGAACCCTAAAAAATGCAATTGAGCAGAACAAGGTTTCGCATGCCTATCTTTTTTGTGGGCCTCGAGGAACGGGTAAAACTACTACTGCGCGTATTCTGGCCAAAGCTCTCTTGTGCGAAAAGGGGCCAACTATTGACCCCGATGGTACCTGCCCCGAATGTGAAGCCATCGCTAACGGTAATCATCCCGATGTTTATGAGCTTGACGCCGCGAGTAGAACGGGCGTAGAAAATGTTCGCGAAGAAATCATCAGTCGTGTTCACTATGCGCCAACGCATGGTTCCGTCAAGGTTTATATTATTGACGAGGTTCACATGCTTTCCCAGGCAGCTTTTAATGCGTTGCTTAAAACCTTAGAAGAACCTCCTGAGCATGTAATTTTTATTCTTTGTACTACCGATCCTCAAAAGGTTCCCGAAACCATTCATTCGCGTTGTCAGCGTTTTGACTTCCATCGTATTTCGGTTGATACCATCGTTGCGCGTTTAGGCGCTGTATGCATGCAGGAGGGTGTTGAATTTGAGCCTGAGGCTCTTGAACTTATTGCGTATCGTGCCGATGGCGGAATGCGAAATGCACTCACTTCTTTAGAGCAGCTTATTGCTTTTGGAGAGGGCTCGGTCACACTGAGTGGAGCTCAGAATCTTTTAGGATCGTTGGACGATTCGGGTTTGGCAGAAATTGTTTCTGCCATTGGCATGCGCGATGTTGCTGCCTGTTTTACGTGGACGGCGCGCTATGTATGTCTCTTATACACATCTCCGAGCCCACGAGACTAC
>ENA-OZFE01000076-OZFE01000076.1-human-gut-metagenome-genome-assembly--contig:-NODE-76-length-45704-cov-25.363294_pt1 | contig 45704 bp, 56 predicted proteins | sample MGYA00245077_ERZ653627 | MGnify/ENA primary metagenome ERZ653627 (study PRJEB26926, sample SAMN06165121) | human gut metagenome | biome: ENVO:00009003; feature: ENVO:2100002; material: ENVO:00002003...
GGATAAACGCTGAAAGCATCTAAGCGTGAAGCCGACCCAAAGATAAGATATCCCACTGATTCGATCAGGTAAGATCCCTTGAAGACTACAAGGTTGATAGGCACAATGTGTAAGTGGAGTGATCCATTCAGCAAGCGTGTACTAATAGATCGAGGGCTTGACCACAATTCGCTTGAGACTTTTTAAGTCAACGAAAAAATGAAGTAGCAGTGATTATTCAGTTTTGAAGGCACGTCCTTCTACAAATACTGGACAGGAACACAGAAATGTGTTATACTGATTCAGTCAGATCGGTCGGTGTCGATGACGGTGAGGTTCCACCTGTTCCCATTCCGAACACAGAAGTTAAGCTCACTTGTGCCGAAGATAGTTAGCTGGAAACGGCTTGTGAAAATAGGTAGTCGCCGACTTGAACAGAAAGCTCTGAGAGAAATCTCAGGGCTTTTTTGTTGCGTTTTGGGAAAGAAAATAGTATCATAAAGGCAGAACTTTATACTTTCTACAGATTTTCCTGTTACACTGAATGTACAAAGAAAGGAGATTCTGTATGGATAAACTGACGAAAAAAGGGCTGGACGGTACCCAGCTCAAGACCATTGCTCTGGTGCTGATGGTACTGGACCACATTCATTATTTCTTCGAGTTCACCGGTTGCATCCCGACGGTGTTCAGTATGCTGGGGCGGCTCAGTGCGCCGCTGTTCCTGTTCTGCACGGTGGAGGGGTTTGCCCACACCCATGATCGCAAGCGGTATTTTATCCGCATCTGGGCCATTGGTACTGCCATGGCGGCGCTGGAATTCTTTATGATTTATGCCAAAGCCTTCCGGCGCGGGGATGGCTTCTATCCGCTGAATGCCATTTTTCAGGACCTGATGCTGCTGTGCATCGTCTGGCAGGGCATCGACTGGCTGCGGGAGAAAAAGCTGGCAAAGGGCATTGCTGCCATTGCCGCCGTCTTGTGCTGGCCGTATGTGGTGGGCGTATTTCTGCTGCTTTTCCCTCAGGTGCAGGAGATGCCCATCGCTTCGACAGTCGTGGCATTTGTCATCACCAGCCCGCTGCCCATGTGGAGCAGCATTACGGACGGCGGCTGGAGCTTTTTGCTGGGCGGTGTGCTGCTGTATGCATTGCGTGGACGGCGCAAAGTGCAGCTGACGGTATGGGCACTGGTGATTTTCCTGTGTGATTTTGTGCTGCCCTTTGGGATGGCTTGCCGACAGGATGGCTTTGTCTGGACGCAGATGTTCACCGACTACTACGAGTGGTTCGGGGTGGCGGCGGTGCTGCTGATGCTGCTGTACAACGGGCAGCGGGGCAAGGGCCACAAGCAGTTGTTCTACTGGTTCTACCCGGCCCATGTGTATCTGCTTTACGGTGCTTCCTGCCTGCTTTATAACGTGTTGAGGTGATTTTGTGGCAAATATTCTGGCATTGGATGACAATCTGGAGCTCTGCAAGCTGATCCGCACCGCCTTGGAGCGGGACGGACACCGGGTAGAAACGCGGCAGGCGGGCGGGGAACTGACCGAGGCGCTTTGCCGCTGGGCAGACTGCATCCTGCTGGACGTGATGATGCCCGGAGAGGATGGCTTTGCGGTGTGCCGTCGCATCCGCAGCCTGACCGAAGTGCCCATCCTCTTTCTGAGTGCCCGCACCGACGAGGCGGCTGTGCTGGAAGGCTTGGGCATCGGGGCAGACGACTTTTTGTCCAAGCCCTTCCGGGTGGCAGAGCTGCGGGCGCGGGTGGCGGCACATCTTCGGCGGCAGAGCCGCACCCCGGCGCACCGGATGGTGCGCAGCGGCGTAGCCTTTGACCTGACCGCCCGGAGCGCGGCGGTGGAGGGGAAGGCGCTGCCCTTGACCCGCTCGGAATATGCCATCTGCGAGTATCTGGCGCTGCACGCCGGGCAGACCTTTACCAAGGAGCAAATTTACGAAGCGGTTTTTGGCATTGATGGCACAGCGGACGACACCGCCGTGACCCAGCACATCAAAAATATCCGGGCAAAGCTGCGGGCGGCGGGTGTGCCGGAGCCGGAAAAGCTGCTCAATACCGTATGGGGCGTGGGGTACCGATGGAAAAGCGAAGACTGATTTCTCTGCGCAGCGTGCTGCTGCAATATCTGGTGCGCACGGCGCTGGCCTGCCTGCTGGTCGCGGTGGGGTGGCTGCTGGCGCTGATGCTGTGGATCCAGAACGGCGAGCTGTTTCTGCCCGCCAATCAAGCTGCACAGGCCTGCCAGAAGGCCGCACAGGACGTTTTACCGGGCATGACCGCCGCCACCTTTGACGAGACGCAGCTGGACTCCTTGTGCCGGTACGCCCTGTTTGCCGCGCCGGACAGCAGCGAGGTGCTGGCCACCAACATGGATGCCGGGCACTTGCAACGGGCAATGGAGAATTGGCAGGGGAAAACCCACTGGCATTTTGGCTACACACAGTATTATATGACGTCAAAATTGCAGGACGGAACGGTCTGTCTGCTGCAATTTGACTATGCCGTGCCCTACGCCGACCCTGCGCTGCGGGGTGTGCTGCCGGATATGCAGACCGTGCACTGCATTCTGGGCATTCTGCTGTTGGTAGGCGCAGTGGTGTGGAGCACCCACAGGACCGGGCGTTTTCTGACCCGGGAGACCGAAAAGCTGACTGCCGCCGCGCAGGCGGTGGCACGGAAGGAGCTGGACAGTGCGGTATTTTCCGGCGCGAAGGTGCGGGAGTACGAGAGTGCTTTACAGGCGCTGCAGACCATGGGCGATGCACTGACCGGCAGCTTGCAGAAGCAGTGGGCCATGGAACAGCAGCAGCGGGAGCAGATTTTGCAGCTTTCCCACAAGCTGAAAACGCCGTTGACCATCGTGGAGGGCAACGCGGAGCTGCTGGCAGAGGATGCCCTGACGCCGGAACAGCGGGAGCAGGTGCAGGCCATTCTGGGCGGTGTGGAGCAGACCCGCACCTATCTGGGCAGGATCCGTGCCGAAGTGCAGACGCCACTGAAATACAAAACGAAAAAGAATGATAAAACATGCCGAATCGTAGAAAACTGAACGGCAAACGGCAGCCCCGCCCGGAGAATGTTCCGGGCGGGGCTGCTTCGGGATTGCACGATGAGGCAGAATCTGGTATGATGGAAAAAAGCGGAAGAACCGCACGAAAAGGACGTCCCAAATCGTATTCCGAGTGAGGTGAGGAAGATGAAACTGCTTTTTAGACAGCGTGCATTCAGCTGGTTTGACAGCTACGACATTTACGACGAGAACGAGAACACCGTGTATGTGGTCAAGGGGCAGCTGTCCTGGGGGCACTGCCTGAAGATCTACGACCCGGAAGAACAGCAGGAGCTGGGAACCGTCAAGGAGGAGATCCTGACCTGGCTGCCCAAGTTTGAGCTGTACGAGGGCGAGACCTGCATCGGCACCCTGAAAAAGGAGCTGACCTTCTTCAAGCCGAAGTATAACATCGACTTCAACGGCTGGCATGTGGAGGGCGATGTGTTCGAGTGGGACTATACCATCACCGGCCCGGACGGCGGCACGGTGGCTGCCGTGTCCAAGGAACCGTTCCGCTGGACGGACACCTACGTTCTGGACATCACCGACCCGAAGGATGCGCTTTATGTGCTGATGTTCGTGCTGGCCATCGACGCGGAAAAGTGCTCGCGGAACTGACCCGGATCAACGAAAAAAAGAGGAACGACAGCTGTCGTTCCTCTTTTTGTATAGCAGATTCTTTACTGGTTGTCGGCCACCATCATCTTGCTGGCCTTGTAGATGTCGCCGCAGCCCAGGGTGATGACAAGGTCACCCGGCTGTGCGTTCTGCTTGACCCAGTCGGCAGCGGCCTGCAGGCTGTCCACCAGCACGGAGCCGGGGATCTGGGCAGCCAGCTTGGCGCTGGTGATGGTGGGGTCGTTGGGCTCCCGGCTGCCCATGATGGGGGTCAGCACGGTGATGTCGGGGATCTTCAGCACGTCCACGAAGTCGTTGAACAGCATCTTGGTGCGGCTGTATGTAAACGGCTGGTGCACGGCGATCAGGCGCTTGTAGCCCATTTCCTTGGCGGTGTTCAGGGTAGCGCGCAACTCGGTGGGGTGGTGGGCGTAGTCGTCGATGACCAGTGCACCGTTGCACTCGCCGTACACCTCAAAGCGGCGGCCGGCACCCTTGAAGTTCAGGGCGGCCTCGGCACACTGCTCCACGGTCAGGCCCGCAAAACGGCACACAGCGCACATGGCCAGGGCGTTGTAGATGTTGTGGCGGCCCGGCACGGACAGGCGGATGTGGCCGGTGATCTTGCTCCACTCCTTGAGGTCGAACTCGAAGAAGCCAGGCTTGTATTCCTGCACGTTGACAGCCTGATAGTCGCCGTCGTTCTCGATGCCGAAGGTCCGCACGCGGCGGTCCAGCGTATACATGACGTCCATGGTATTCTTGTCGTCGACGTTGGCAAAGATCATGAACTGGGTCATCAGGGCAAAGCGCTTGAAGGCAAACTTCAGCTCGCCCATGCTGCCGTAGTAGTCCAGATGGTCGTTGTCGATGTTCAGCACCACCGACAGGTACGGGGTGAGCTTGAGGAAGGTCTCGGCGAACTCGCAGGCCTCAATGACGATGTCATCGCCCTTGCCGGCCTTGCCGTAGCCGTTGATCAGAGGCAGCTTGCCGCCGATGACGGCAGAGGGATCGCGGCCGGCCAGCTCCAGCGCGGTGGTGATCATGGAAGTGGTAGTGGTCTTGCCGTGGGTGCCGGACACGCAGATGCTTTCCTTGTACAGGCGGCTCACATAGCCCAGCAGCACGCTGCGCTCGATGGTGGGGATGCCGTAGGAGGAAGCGGCACACAGCTCCACGTTGTCCTTGGAGATGGCTGCGGAATACACCACCATGTCCACACCGATGATGTTGTCGGCGCTGTGGCCCAGGCTGACCTTCACGCCCATCTCCCGCTCGTAGCGGATGATGCTGCCGTCCAGCACATCACTGCCGGAGATCTCGTAGCCCTTGGCGGCCAGGATCTGGATCAGAGGATACATGCCGCTGCCGCCGCAGCCGATGAAGTGGATCTTTTTTACATTGTCCAGCAGATGCTGGTTGTAGTCGGTGTACATGAACATAGTAAGGAAACCTCCAATAAATAAACGGCCGCAGAGCAGACCGATCCCAAACCATTTGAATACATCTTATTATATAATTTTTGGCGAATAAAATAAACAGGTAAAGCCGAATTTTCGGAAAGAACCATAAATCCCTGTGCAGATTTGTGAGATGTGTACAAGAAACCCGAAGCACAGGGCGGCTTCATAAAAGATTTACATTTATCGGCGCAAGATACTTAACAACTTTGAACCGTTTGTGATACAATAAAACGGAACAGCTTTGAAAGGAACCGAACAAAAAGGAGAAAAGACGTGAAGATCAAGATCACCGCGGACAGCACCTGTGACCTGTCCGAAGAGCTTTTGAAGAAGTGGGACATCGCCCTGATGCCCATGCACATCCTGATGGGAGAGGACAGCTATCTGGACGGTGTGACCGTCCACCCGGCGGATGTGTTCGCTTATGTGAACCAGGGCGGCAAGATGCCCAAATCCGCCGCCGCCAATCTGGTGGAATATACGGAATTCTTTGCCCCGTTTGCCAAAGAGTACGATGCTGTGATCCATATTTCGGTCAGCAGCAAGCTGTCGTCCTGCTTCCAGAATGCACGGTTGGCCGCCGGCGAATTCGAGAATGTCTGCGTCGTGGACAGCCAGAACATCTGCACCGGGCAGGGCTATCTGGTGCTGAAGGCAGCAAAGTGGGCCGCCGACGGACTGACGGCCCGCGCCATCCAGATGAAGCTGCAGAGCCTTGCCAAGCGGGTGGAGCTGAGCTTCGTGCTGGACCGGTTGGACTTCATGGCGAAAAGCGGCCGCTGCTCCGGCGTGCTGGCCTTCGGGGCCAATCTGCTGGGCATCAAACCGGCACTGGAAGTAATCAACGGCGAGCTGAAAGTGGTCAAAAAATACCGCGGCAGCCTGCCCATCTGCGTGGGCAAGTACATCACCGACCGTCTGGCCGACCGGGATGACATCGAGGATGGGCTGGTGTTCATTTCCTCCTGCCAGCCGAAGCCCGGCTGCATGGAGGCCGTGAAAGCGGGCCTGAAGAAATACGGCCACTTCAAGGAATGCTGGGAAACAGACATCGGCACCACCATCGGCGGTTACTCCGGCCCCGGTACCATCGGCATCGTGTTTGCACGGAAAGAGAAGTAAAAACGGGAGGCTGTTGCGGGGCAACAGCCTCCCGTTTTTCTCACAGAGAACGCCGCTTTAAGATCTCATCCAGAATGGCGTCGGCTACGTCGGCCTTGCTCATCAGAGGCAGTTCCCGGGTGCCGTCCGGGGTGATGAAGGTGACCACGTTGGTGTCCACGCCAAAACCGGCCCCGGCCACCTTGAGGTTATTGGCCACCACCATGTCCAGATTCTTCTTTGCCAGCTTGGCGGAGGAGTTTTCCACAAGATCTTTCGTCTCCATGGAAAAACCACACAGGAACTGGTGGGTCTTTTGAGGGCCGATGGTGCCCAGAATGTCCGGCGTGCGCTCCACCGGGATGGACAGGTCGCCGTCCTTTTTCTTGATCTTGTCGCTGGCCACGGTCACCGGGCGGTAGTCCGCCACGGCGGCGGCCATGATCAGCACATCGGTGGTGTCAAAGCGGCCGGTGACGGCTTCGTACAGATCCTGTGCGGTGGTCACCGGAACATCCGTGGTGAATTTGACCGGCGGCAGAGCGGTCTCGCCGTGGATGAGGGTCACGTCCGCACCCCGCATGGCGGCGGCGCGGGCCAGTGCGTAGCCCATCTTGCCGGTGGAATGGTTGGTCAGGTAACGCACGGGGTCCAGTGCCTCCTGGGTGGGCCCGGCGGTCACGGTGACACGCACTCCGGCCAGGTCCTTGGGCCGGGCGATGGTGTGCAGGATGTACTCGATGAGCACATCTTCCTTCGGCAGGCGGCCGCTGCCCACATCCTTGCAGGCCAGCACACCGCTCTCGGAGGGGATGACCGTGAAGCCATACCGCTCCAGCGTGGCGAGGTTGTCCTGCGTGATGGGGTTTTCCAGCATGCCGGTGTTCATGGCGGGGGAGACCAGTTTGGGGCATTTGGCCGCCAGCACCACGGTGGTGAGCATATCGTCGGCGATGCCGTGGGCCATTTTGGCGATCACGTTAGCCGTGGCGGGGGCCACCAGGATCACGTCGGCCTTTTTGGCCAGCGAGATGTGGGTGACCTCGAATTTGAAGTCGCGGTCAAAGGTGTCCACCATGCACTTGTGACCGGTCAGGGTCTCAAAGGTGATGGGAGTGATGAATTGGGTGGCGTTTTTGGTCATGATGACCTCCACATCGGCCCCCAGCTTGCGCAGTGCGCTGGCCACATTGGCCATCTTATAGGCGGCAATGCCGCCGGTGACGCCCAGAAGGACGCATTTGCCCTTTAAATCCATGTATAGACCTCCTGCAAAAACAGACTGTTTCCACATTTCTTTCTATAGTATAATGCAAAAGTTCCGCCAGCACAACAAAATCTTTGCGCGGGCTTGTATCGCAGGGCAAAATGCGGTAAAATACAGCTTGACAAAGAATAGAGGAAGCCGCCGCTCAAGCGGAACGGACAACTTTCCGGCGTACCGGCCCGTTCCGCAGAAAAAAAGGAAAACTGAACTATGATCTTAGCCATTGATATAGGCAACACCACCGTCGCCCTGGGGGGCATTCGGGACGGACGTGTATGCTTTGTGGCGCGCATGGACACGGTGCGCACCCGCACGGCTGCAGAATATCGTGCCGAAATGGACAAAGTGTTTGCGCACCGCCGCCACCCGGAGCGGCCCGTGCGGTTTGAGGGCGCTGTGCTCACCAGCGTGGTGCCCCAGATCACCGGGGCGCTGGCTGAGTGCGCCCGTTATTACACCGGCAAAAAGCCGGTCATCGTTTCGCCGGAGATCCGCACCGGCCTGACCATGGCCGTGGACGAGCCCCATGCCGTGGGCAAGGACCGGCTGGTGGATGCTGCCTATGCGGCGGCAAACTTCCCGCTGCCGGTGGTCACGGTGGATCTGGGCACCGCCACTACTTTTAATGTAGTGGACAAGGACCGGGTGTTCCGGGGCGGTGTGATCTGCCCGGGGCTTTCCACCGGGCTGCGGGCCCTGGGCGAACGCTGCGCCCAGCTGCCGCAGGTGCATCTGGGTTCGCCCAAGAGCGCCATCGGCACCAATACCGAAAAGTGTATGCTTTCCGGCTCGGTGATGGGTACGGCGGTGCTCATTGACGGCATGGTGCAGCGCATCGAAGAAGAACTGGGCCAGCCGGCCACGCTGGTGGTCACCGGCGGGTTGGCAAAATACGTTGCCCCGCTGTGCCGCCACCCGCTCACCTATGACCCGGAGCTGCTCATGAAGGGCTTGGCCCTGCTGTACCAGCTCAATGCACCCCAGCCCGCACCCCGCCACACTGCGGCGGGCGGCCGCAGGCCGGGCCAGCCGGGGCACCCCCACGCAAAGCGTCCGTACCCCAAAAAGCGCACCCGCCGCGAGCCGGAAGCGCTGGTGGGCTGACTTACGATCAAGGATAGGATAGGGAGAACAACATGAAAGTGGGCATTCTTGGCACGGGCAAGATCGTGCAGGAATTTTTGCCGTGGCTCGTGGAACACGCGCCGTTTACGGTGCAGGCACTGTGCAGCACGCCCCGCAGCGCCGAAAAGGCACAGGAGCTGTGCCGACAGTATGGCGTGCCGCAGCACACCACCAACTATCTGGAGCTGCTGCAGTGGGTGGATGTGGTGTACATTGCCGTGCCCAACCTGCAGCACGTCCGTTTTGTGCGGGTGGCGCTGGAGGCCGGGAAACACGTCATCGTGGAAAAGCCGCTGGCTCCCAGCGCGGCACAGACGGAAGAGCTGGTGGCACTGGCACGCCACAAAAAGGTGTTCCTGTTTGAGGCCGTCACCACCCAGTATCTGGAAAATTACGCCAAGATCCGGGAGCTGCTGCCCCGGGTGGGCACGGTCAGGCTGGTGCAGTGCAATTTCAGCCAGTATTCCAGCCGGTACGACGCCTTCTGTGCCGGAGAAACGCCCCCGGTGTTCGACCCGGCCTGTGCGGGCGGTGCCCTGATGGATCTGGGCGTGTACAACGTCAGCTACATCGTGGGCCTGTTCGGCGAGCCGAATCAGGTGCACTACACCGCCAACGTGGAGCGCGGCATCGACACCAGCGGCATCCTGACCATGGACTACACCGGCTTCAAGGCCGTGAGCATGGCTGCCAAGGACTGTGCCGCCCCGGCCCGGTGCATCATTCAGGGCACGAAGGGCTACATCCAGCAGAAATCCACCGCCAACTGCTGCGGCGGCATCACCTTCCACCCCAACGAGGGCAAGGAAGAGCACTACAACCTGAATGGGGGCCGCCCCCGGGAGGCCGCAGAGTTCGAGACGTTTGCCCGGGCGATGGAAAGCGGCGACCAGGAGCTGTGCACCCGCATGCAGGACACCTCCATTGCGGTGAGCCGGGTGCTCACGGTGGCACGCCGGTCGGCCGGCATCCGCTTCCCCGGCGAACGATAACGACATTCCCTCTTTGGAACACGCCCTGACACAACGCGCTCTAAGAGAACAATAAGAATATCCACAACAAAACCCGCACAGAGCGGGCAGGTTTGCGCCGTATCCGACGCTAAGGGCGGAACGGCAGCAGGAGGACAATTGAATATGAAAAACATGAATACCCGTACGCTGACCCGTGTGGCCCTTCTGGTGGCCATCGAGCTGGTCATGAAAGCTGTTGGCCTGGGCAGTGTGCCCATGGGCCCTCTGTACATGAGCTTTCTGACCCTTCCCATCGCCGTGGGTGCCATCACCATGGGCCCTGCCGTGGGTGCCATCCTGGGCGGCGTTTTTGGCGCAGTGAGCTTCTATGACGCCATCACCGGTGCATCTGCCATGACCGGTGCCCTGTTCCAGGTCAGCCCGCTGAACACCTTTATCCTGTGCGTGGGCATGCGTGTGCTCATGGGCCTGTGCGTGGGCCTGATCTTCAGCGGCCTGAAGAAGCTGGACAGATCCCGTACCTGGAGCTACATCGTCAGCGCCATGTGTGCCCCGGCCCTCAACACCCTGTTCTTCATGGGCTACATCGTGCTGGCCTTCTACGGCTGCGACTATGTGCAGAATCTGGTGTCGGTCAAGGGCGCAGCCAACCCCTTCATGTTCGTGGTGCTCTTGGTGGGCGTCCAGGGCGTGGCGGAGTTCCTGGTGTCCGGCATCCTGGGCGGCATCGTGGCCCGTGCTGTGGCAAAGTATCTGAAGTAAAAAGGACGTGCAGCGGTCAGGGCGGCGCATCCGAAAAACGAATAGAGCTTGAAAGGGACTGCTGTGCAAAGGATGCACGGCGGTCCCTTTTTTTGATGGGAACTCCCTCAGGCATCGCGGATGCGATGCCAGCTCCCTCAAGGAGGGAGCCTTTTACAGCGCGGGAAACCTTCCGGCAGCACCAAGGCCCCCTCTCCGAGGGGGCTGGCAAATCCGCAGGATCTGACAGAGGGAGTTTTCTCCGTCGTTCACGCACCAAAAAGCCTGCCCCGGCATAGGATGGCGCACAACACAGCGGGGGAGGAACGGCGGCATGGAGGGCAGAAAACGGATCGCGGTGGTGGGCAGCGATGCCCGGCAGGCGGCAGCAGGCCGCGCGCTGGCCCGGGCAGGCTATGCGGTGGCCGGGGCCGAGCAGGTGGCGCGGGCAGATGTGATCCTGCTTCCGCTGCCGCTGGATGAGAGCCGCACCCCGCTGGCACAGCTGCTGCGGGCGGCCAAACCGGGGGCTTTTGCGCTGGGCGGGCGGCTGTCGGCGCAGGCGGTGGAGATCGCCCGGCAGGCCGGGGTGGAACTGGCAGACTACTTCGCCCGGCCGGAACTGGCTGTGTACAACGCCATCCCCACGGCAGAGGGCTGCATCGGCATCCTGCTGCAGCAGCGCACCCGCACCCTGTGGGGTGCGGAGGTGCTGGTGCTGGGGTTCGGGCCGGTGGGGCAGGCACTGGCCGTGCGGCTGTCGGCGCTGGGGGCCGGGGTGACCGTTTGCGCCCGACGGCCGGAGCAGCGTGCTCTGGCCGAGAGCCTTGGCCTGCGGGCTGCCCCGCTGACGGCTCTGGCCGGGCTGGCCCCGGCCTTTGACACGGTGGTGAACACCATCCCGGCCCCGGTGCTGGGGGACGGGGTGCTGGCCCGGCTGCGGTCCGGCAGCCTGATCGTGGATCTGGCCTCAAAGCCCGGCGGCACCGACTTTGCCGCCGCGGCCCGGCGGGGACACCGGGCCATCCATGCCCTCAGCCTGCCGGCCGCCTGCGCGCCGGAGACGGCGGGCGAGGCGGTGGCGCGTACGGTGCAGACCATGCTGCAGGAGCGGGAGGGGAGGACACGATGATCACACAGAACCGAGGAACGATCGCATTTGCGGTGTGCGGCAGCTTCTGTACACTGGAAGCAGCGCTGCAGTCTGCCCGCGCCCTGACAGCGCAGGGCTGGCAGCTGCTGCCGGTGATGAGTTTTGCCGCCCGGCAGGACACCCGCTTTGGCACGGGAAATTACTGGAAGGAGCAGCTGGAAGCCGCCGCCGGGCACCCGGTACTGGACACGCTGCAGGCGGTGGAGCCGCTGGGCCCCCGCAAAATGGCGCAGGCACTGGTGGTAGCCCCCTGCACCGGGGCCACGCTTTCCCGGCTGGCGGCGGGCCTGTCCGACACGCCGGTGACGCTGGCGGCCAAGAGCCTGCTTCGGGTGGGCTGCCCGGTGGTGCTGGCCGTGTCCACCAACGACGGGCTGGGGGCTTCCGGCGAGAACATCGCCCGGCTGTTCCAGCGCAAGCACTACTATTTTGTGCCCTACGGTCAGGATGACCCCGCTGCCAAGCCCCAGAGCCTGAAGGCGGACTTTGCCCGGCTGCCTGCCGCGTTGGAAGCCGCCCTGCACGGCGAACAGCTGCAGCCGGTGCTGCTGGGGCAAAGGGAATGAAAAAGTCAAGGATAAATTACAAAATATCAAGAAAAATTTTTGACGTGTGGTATACTGGGGCCGCTCCACCATGGTGGAGCGGCCTTTTTCTCCCGTTCCCGGCGATCCCAGGGCGTGAAAAATCACCGGCGGCCAAAACCCGGCCCCGGCCGTCCCGCTCCCGCTGTTCAGATTTTCAGGCGGCCACGTACTCCTCGAACACGGCCCCGGCGGATCTCCACCCCAGGATCCGGCGCGGATAGTTGTTCATCCACTCCGCCGCCTGGGCCACCTCCGCCTCCGTCACCTGGTCGAAGTTGGTCCCCTTTGGGAACCACCGCCGCAGGATCCGGTTCATGTTCTCGTTGCTCCCGCGCTCTTGTGGGGAATAGGGGTGGCAGTAATATATTTTCGTCCGCGGGCCTTTCAGCCGGTATGATCGCTGGAGGCCGGCGCAGTCCATGAACTCGCTGCCGTTGTCCACGGTGATGGTGCGGAACACTTCCCGGAACCGCTTTCCCATCCTCCGCTCCACCCGGTTCAGCGCCCGGACCACGCTTTCCGCTGTATGGTCCGGGACCCGGATCACAAGCCCCCACCGCGTCAGCCGCTCTGTCAGCACCAGCAGGGCCGCCTTTGATCCCACCGGCCCCATAATGCTGTCCATTTCCCAGTGTCCAAACGTATTCCGCGCCCGGACCTCTGGCGGCCTGTCCTCGATGGTGTCCCCTGGGGCCTCTTTGGCCCGCTCCCGCTGCTCGTAGTCCCGCCGCCGCTCCCCTTTATACAGCAGGTGTTCCTCCGTCAGTTCCAGGAACACGTCCCCCCGGTATATGTAGGAATAAAGGGTTGTTTCGCAGATATGGGTTTCAAATTCCAGGCCGGCCGCCTCGATATAGGCCAGCGCCGCCCCGGGGGAATAGTGTTCTTCTATGATCTTCCGCTCCACGAAGTTGGCGAAAGCATGATCCCGGCCCAGTTTGATCTCCGGCCCCTTGGCCCTTAAATGCTCCTGGTACTTCCGCTCCGCCACCTCCGCGCAGTATTCCTCCTGGAATATGTATCCCTCTTTCTGCTGGAGGCACAGGCCCCGCTTGATCTCGTTGTATATGGTCTTGACGCAAACCCCCAGCATTTCCGCGATCTCCGCAGGCTTGCCCCCGGTTTTCAGCGCCCCCTCGATTTTCAGGCGGTCCTCCCATTTTAGATGGTGATACCCTTTGTAATTCATATTTTCCCCCTTTGCGCGGAAAAACGGCCGGCGTGATTTTCACGCCGGCCGCTCTCATTCTTTCCCTAACAGCCATAACACGGGCACGTCCAGGACCTCCGCTATTGTGACCACCTCATAATCCGTGACCAGGCGATCCCCCATCTCCATCCGGCTGATCACGTCCCGCTCCATCGGGACGCCCTCCAGTTGAAGGAGGCGGGCCAGGTCCGTTTGTGATAGCCGTTTCCCCAGCCTCGCCATGCGTATGCGGTCCCCGCAGATATTCTTTTTCCCGTGATATAGAAATTTCTTCACCGCCGCGCCTCCGTGTGGGAATAACCAGACTTTTTCTTAACTTTAGCACGGGATCAGGTAAAAACCCGTGGTAATAGTCTGAACAAAGAAAAAATGATTATTCCGGCGGGGTGCCCTTGGGCGGCCCCTACACCGGCGCGTGTGGTGCCGTTACTCTTTCCCCAGGATTTCGTCCGCCAGGCGGTCCATGGCGGTTTCTATAAATTCATTCAGGCTGCTATATCCTCCAGCCGCCGCCGCGTCCTTGTACCTCTGTTTTTTCCCTTTCTTCACGAAGGGGGAAAGCCTCTCATAATTCGCGGCCGCATACTTGTTTTTTGCTCTGGTTGCCGCCGTCCCCTTTGTTCCTTCCATGGGATCGCCTCCTTTTCCTGTATTATAGCGCCTTTTGTGTACTTGTTCAAGTATATAATCTGCACAAATATACTTGTGTAAGTTTGTGCAGGTTCACTCTTGCAAATATACTTGTTCAAGTATATAATGATACTCGTAAGGCAGGGGCGGCCAGCCCCTTACGAAAGGAAGTGAGGGAATGGACGAAATGACCACAGCGGAACTCAATCAGTTTTTAGAGAATATCGCAAAACTGATTGAGGCCACCGCCTCGGACCCTGCGGCCGCCGCAAAGATCGTGCGGGATAGCAAGGTCAAGGCATAAAAAGCGGTGCGCGGCCCCACCTCGCAAGTGAACCGCGCACCAAACCCAAACAGGGCGGCCGGCAGCCTTACGCCGGCCCACCCTGATTTTACAAGAGTAAGGCGAATAAATCAAGGGGGTTTCCAGAATGTCCACTTTTGAAGTCGGAAAATCTTATTACGCCACCAGCGCCTGCGATCACAACTGTGTTTTCGTGGTGGAGATCGTCAAGCGTACAGCCAAAACGGTGACATTCCGCCGGGATGGCCAGGAGCGCCGGGCGAAGATCTACGCGGACCACAACGGTGAGTATATCGTCCCGGAACGGTACAGCATGGCCCCAGTGTTCCGGGCCTCCTGTGAATACGTGGAGGACCAGGAGGAGGTGGAGGAGGCCGCCCCGGCGGATCCCTTGTCTGCCTACATTCCCCAGGACGCCCAGCCCTCCGCGCACCCCGGCCTGGTCATGGTCGGCCAGCCCGTGATCGGGAACTTTGGCGCCATGTACCCCCAGGAGGTCGGCGTGATCGTCGGTTTCCTGGAGAGGGAGGCCACCCGCTGGACCCCCCGCCGCCACCATGGCGGTGATCCGATGGTCGGATGGCCGCACCTCCCGGGAGGCCCTGGAGGACATTCACCCCGCCGGGTGGCGGTCCCCCTCCGGTAGCCCCCTGGGCGTGTTCTTTGCCCGATAACTCAATATAAGCCGGGCCGGGCGGCTACTTCCCGGCGGTCCCGGCCACTTTCTTGACATTTCATCGGCTGGTCCTTAAAATAAAAATGCAGCCACCTTTCCATGGTGGCGGAAAGGATGGGTAGGTCAATGGGATATTCAAAAACAGAAATCGCCCAGTTCGTCAATAAAAACTGTGTGCGTTCAAGTTGTCTGTTCTGCAAAACGGCGGATACGCACGGAGGTTATGAGCATTGTCCTTTTCTCGAATTGAAACAGTTGGCTTTTGATCGCAAGGTTCTTTCGTCTGATGTGCCTGATGATCTTACTTCCAAATAACGAACCCCCGGCACCTACACGGTGCCGGGGGTCCTCTTTACTCCGTTTTGTCTTTGCCCCAGTTGGTGATCTGCTCCAGGGCCTCCCGGAGTTTGTCAAAGCCGAACATGGCCGCATAACTCACGAACAGGCCCAGGGCCACCGCGCCGGCCACCATGTACCAGGTGACGGCCCAGCCCATGATCTGGCACACCGCAAAGAACGCCAGCAGGGTCACGGCCATGGCCACCAGCACCGCCAGAATGTTGGTGGGGATCTTGTCCCAGGTGATTTTCTTGACCACCTGGGTGATGATGTTGGTGATCACGGTCAGGATCAGGGCCGCCAGCAGGATGGCGGACACCGCCAGGGGAATGTACTGCATAATGTTTTCCATGTATATGTCCTCCTCCGATTATTTCACAGCCCCGCCCAGCGCCTGCAGCAGCAGGTCCAGGCTGGGGAATGTGCCATAGTTGGCCAGCCAGTATTCCGGCGTATTGATCACGCCGGCGGCCACCAGCGCGGCCACGCCCTCCTGGGGCGTATCCGTCCGCACCCCGGCCTTTGTGATGGTCTGCGCGGCCTTTTTCAGCAGAATGTCCAGGTATTGGACCTTTCCGGCCTCCGCCGCCTCCGCCCAGTAGTCCGGGGAGTTGATCACGCCCAGGGCCTCCAGTTTGTCGGCCGCCGCCTGGGGTGTATCCTGGAGCATAAGCACCTGGCCCACGCGGATCAGGTTCTTGTTTTTGATGGCGTTGATCTCCGCCAGGGCGTCCACGGTGGTGCCGTACTTGGCCGCGATCTTGGAGAGGTTGTCCCCGGCCGCTACCTTGTAGATGGTGGCGCCGCCGGTGTCCGGCTTTGTCGCGGTCCCGCCGCCGGTGGTTGTCCCGCTCTCGGAGTAATCCACATAGGGCAGTTTTCCGTGTTTGGTCCAGGTCCGCGTGTTGTACCCCGCTTTGCTCCCGATGTTCCCCACGGCCGTGATCTGCACCTTGTTTTCCCACTTGGGGGAACACTCCACCGCCAGGCCGTCCCCGATGTAAATTCCGATATGGCCGGACATCCACACCGCTTCACCCACGGCCATGTTGGCCCATCCGGTTGCGGAAACGTCCAGGCACCTGGTGATCATGGTGTCCGCCCCTATGTCCGGGACCCCGTTGCTGGCATAATTGGCTCCGCCGTAGGTCTTGGAGGCGTTCCCGCTCCACCCCCACAAAATGCCCTTGATCAGGCACACGCAGTCAAAGCCATATACGGGCGGGTTTTGGTTTCCCGCCGCCTTGATCATGGCCGTGCGGTCCGCCGCTCGGTTGTAGGAATGGTTATTGCAGTAGCGGCTCACGTTGGAACCCGTCAGCGGTGCCCCGAAACAGCCCATAACGTACAGGGTTTTGAAGTTCTTGGCGATCTCCACCGCCTTTTCCACGAATACATTGGCTTTCATTTTACCCATTGTTTTGCGCCTCCTGTTCTTCTTTCCTCATGCGCTCCCGGTCCTCCTGTTCCCAGCGCCGGTCCCGCACTTTTTCCTTTGTGGTCTTGATCCATCCCATGACCCCGTTTTCAAAACCGCACACGCCGAACACGCAGGCGGTCAGGGTGGCAGGCTCGTTCCCGGTGTGCCAGAACACGGCCAGGTCCGCCGCCGTATAGGCCACCAGGATCACACCCTCCAGGATCAGCACCTTGTCCATGGTCCCCATTTTCTTCTTTGCGGTGGTGGCCAGCCGTGCGGCCGCTGCGTGGTTTCCGCCGGCCAGCCTTGTGGCGGCCCAGCACAAGGAAAAGCCCAGCAGCGCCCCGCCGGCCATGGCGGCCGCCGCGATCAAAGGCATATTCATTCCTGCGCCCCCTTTTTTACAGAAAATCCGCCTTTGCCAGGCAATCCTCGTAAATATCCTTGATCCGCTGGGAGGTCAGCACGGTGGTGTTGTTCTCGAAATGCGGGTGGTCGTCGCAGTATCGTTCATAACTGGTAATGTCCCGCAGGATCTGGTCGAAATGCTCCTTTGTGTGGCGGACCCCGTGGATCGTTTCGTCCCCGAAGTGGAGGATCCGGGACCGGCAACTGATCGCGTCCCGCTCCTCCTGGGCCGCTTTCATGGCCTCCAGATCCCGCTCCAGTTGGTCCACCTTGGCGATCACCTCCCCATTGATGGCGCGGCCGATAGCCTTGGCGATGGCGGACCATGGATTTACCTTGATCGGTGCCACCTGGATCAGCGTCATGGCTACCAGTAGCACCCCGCCGCCGCCCAGCAGAATTTCCTCCAGGTTCAAGGTCCCACCCCCTCACCGACGGCCCTGGCGTACTGCCGCCGCACGGCCGCGATCTCCTCCTCGTGGGCCAGCGCCCCGAACTGGGCCAGTTCCATGGCCTGGGCCTGAATGATCACGTTCATGCGGTCAATGACGGCGCACAGGTCCGCGATCACTTTTGTGCTGTCCATGGCCGTCACCTCCTCGCGCCGATCAGATCCGCGATGTGCTGCAGGTCCTCCACCGGGGCCTCATAAAATGCGTGGCCCCACAGGAAATGATCTTCATGGTCCGGGTGCCTGTATTTCTGGCTGGTTTCGTCCTCCCACACCAGATCCCAGCGGTCTTGATAGCCCTTGTCCCGCTTTTCCAGCCGCTTGGTGATGGCCGTGGTCAGAGCGCCCCGCTCCAGCCCCCGGCCGTCGTCGTTCCTGGCCAGATAAAGGTGGGCGTTCCGGCTGGTTGTGGCGCACACGGCCGCGCCGTTGTATAGGATCAGGCCGTCCACGGCCTCCAGCCGTGTCCCGTAGGGGAGATTTACCCTGCCCCCGATCCCCTCCACCCTCATGCGCTTTTTGACGATGTACTGGGCCTTTTCCATGGCTTACACCTCCGCCGCGTCGTCTGCGGCCTCCGTCCACCCGTACACGCCAGGCTCCCATACGTTGGCCGCCACGTCGCTGATCCAGTGTTTCCCGTTGTGGCTCACCTTGGCCCCCTGCTCGTATGCGTCATGGGCGCCCAACGGCTGGGACCACTCCGGCCATTCCTCCGCCGGATCGGAAATGCTCACCCACAGGCTCACCGCCGTGTCCGGCGTCCAGTCTGCCTGCGACGTGTGCGCCTGCAGGCACTTATACAGTTTTCCGTCCGTATAGCGCCGGATCTGCCCGGCGGTGTAGTTGACGGGGTAGGCCCAGGGGGAGAACAGGTCGGCGTGTTCCGCCGCCGTCACGTCGTCGATGTTTCCGGCCTCCGCCATGGTGGTGAACACGATCCCGTTGGTCGTCGCCGTTTTCTCGATCTCCTCTCCCGCGTCCGCCTCCTCCAGGATCACGCTCTCCGCGTCCCCCAGGGCCTCCCGGCCCAGGAGGTGGTACACGCTCCCGTTGTACGCGATCCCCGTGGCCTCCGCCTCCCGGCACAGCACAAAGCACCCGTTCCCGGCCTGCCGCACGTAGGTGGGGGCCTCGGTCATGCCCAGGCTTGTCCCGTCTTTTACGATCCGATACATGGTTTTACCTCCTCTGTGTTTCTGTCCTTGATGAACATGGCATAAAATACGCGGCGCAGTTTCAGCACCCGTCCGTGGTCGTTGAATTGCTCATAGTAGGCGATCGGCCCGTCATTCAGCCACCGCGCCACCTCCTCCACCGTTTTCCTGCCGGCGGCCACTTCTCCCTGGAAAAACCGCAGTTTCCGCCGCGCCCGTTTCATCCCGTCCCGGTTCCCGTGGGTGATCACTCTCCCGGTGGGTTTCAGTTGGAATTTTACCTTGCAGAACCGGAAGGGTTTGGACAGCGGCACGATCTTGGTTTTTCTCCGGCTCACGGTCAGCCCCATGGCCTCCATGCGCTCGGTCACGGCGTCCCGGAACGCCTCCGCCTGCTCCTTGGTTTCCGCGATCATGTGGTAGTCGTCCATATAGTGGGCCGGATCCTCCGCCCGCAGTTGGCAGGCGATCCTGTTATCCACGGCGGACGGCAGGGACACCATTTCCATCTGCGACGGCTCCACGCCCAGGGGCATACCCACGCCGCCCGGCACAGCGGCCACCACCGTGTCCGCCACCGCCCGGATCTCCGGGTCCAGGATCAGGCGCCGGTGGCGCTCGTAGATTGCCGCATGGGGCGCGGAGGGAAAGAACTGCTTTAGGTCCATAAGGACCACGTAACCCTCCCGGCCGTGTTTTCTGAAATGCTCCCGCAGGATCCGTTTCAGTTCCTCATGGTGGAAGGACAGTCCCTTTCCCTTTTGGCTGGCGCCGTTCCGCCGGATCATGCCCGGCGTGTATAGCGGCTCCAGCACCTCCTTGGTCAGGGTTTTGTGGATCTGCCGGTCGTTGATGTGCGGGGCGTCTATGGGCCGGATTTTGCCCCGCTCCCGGAGAAGGAAGTGGGCACCCGGCTTTGGCCGCCACTTCCCGGATAAAACTTCCCGCCGCCTGCGGGCCGTGCCGGAAAACAGGTGCCGTTCAAAATTCTGCGTGGATTGTTTCCACCGGACATTGTTACAGCACTTCTTTCCCCATTTGAACATTTTTCGGAAACTGAACGCCTGGGCGATCCCGCCCAGGTCCTCGCTGCGTTTCCTCCGCCGCGCCTCCCGGGCGGCCTGTCGTCTATGGTATCGCGCCTCCCGGCGCTCCTCACTGGTCATATATTTTTTTCGCGCCTCCGTGCGGTTGTGGTGTAGGTGTGCGGCTAAACGCGTAGCCCCTTCACATGAAACGGGGTTAGCACAATAGGCCCGCCATGCAAGTAGCGTCCGTGAAGTGGCCACAGAGTGCGGTTTCGGGTTTTTGGCCCGGGCAGTATCTCTCCTTTCACAAAGGGTCCGGTTCGTTTCCTACTGCATTTGACCCGTTCCCCTCGCGGGGTTGTGAAATCCGGCGGCCACGGCCCAGGAATTGTTCGCGTTGTTGTTGTTGGCGTTGCCGTTGGTGTTGACAAGGCAGAAATTGTTCGTGTTCGTCGCATTGACGGACCGGCACCACGCATTGGCCGCCGTCAAAGCACCCGCCGCCCTGCCACTCGGCACGTTTTCAGAGATACACCCAAATGGCCAGTGATTTATTTTCTTTTCCGGTCGCTCTCCAGAACGGCCCGGATCAGTTCGTTTTCCCGGTCGATCTTTTCGCCCAGGCTCTGCGACATATCATCCAGTTTCTTGGTGGCCTCCGCCGGCGGTACACTTTTCCCGTCCGGCTTGGTAAAGCACCCCTGCGGGTTCAGCGCCAGGATGGTGTAACAGTGTCCCAGGCGCACGTCCAGGGCCATAAGCGCGGCCCTGGCCTCCAGCAGGTGGCCTTTCCGCAGGCCCAGGTTCGGCTCTCCCTTTGGAAAAATGCTGTTCGCCTTTTCCGTCTGGTCGATCACCTCCCCGGCCAGCGCCGCCACCGGCTCCGCCAGCAGGCGGGCGTACCTGGCGGAAAGCCGGGTCAAAAATGCCACGGTTTCCGTGTAAATCTCATTGGCCAGGTTCACATACTCCGCCTTGCTGGTGGATCGCTTGCTTTTCAGGACAGACATGGCCGCCCCTCCTCTCGGTGTGTGTTCGGCGGGATCCCGCCCACTTCCGTGGGCGGGATTTTCCCCGATTGCTCCGCCGGATTAGGCCGCAAAGCCGGCGGCCACGGCCCAGGAAGCGTCCGCGTAGCCGTTGCTGGCGTTGCCGTCGGTGTTGACAAGGCAGAAATAGCTCGCGGACGTCGCATAGACGGACCGGCACCACGCATAGGCCGCCGTGCCGGTGGCGTTGTGCTTGTAATGCACCTTGCTGTTGCCCGCCTGATAATAGGCGTACTGCTGCTGGAAGTTCTGCTCCGCGCTGTTGGCATAGGTCCGGGCGCCGTGGTACTCGAACTCCGAAAGCAGGGGCAGGTAGTCCGTGGTGCTGGTCACGTAACTGGCCGTATTGTTGCCGCCGCCGGTGTTGTCCGAATACTTGGTGATCGGTTTCATAACGGCCCGGAGGTCCGCCGGCAGGGCCGCCAGCAGGGTGTTTGCCCGTGGGCTGGTGGGGCTTGCGTCGGATCCCAGGATCGTCTTTCTCATGTGGCAGTTGGCCCACCCGCCGCTGTTGCTGTTGTTCGGGTTCATGTTGAAATACCCGTTTCCGCTCTGGTAATTGCTATACTGGTTATCACAGAGGCCCACCTGGGTATTGCCGATTTTGCCGATCTTGAAGTGGATCCGGTTGGAACCCTCCCGGCTGGCGTTGTGGTTGAACCCGATAATAAACACGTTGATCGCCAGGTTGGAAATGTTCGTATTTCCCACCTGTCCGTTGATCGTGATCTGCTTGGTGTCGCCTACGTCCCAGTAGTTTGCGCCCTGCCCGGCGTCCGAAACGGCCTTGATGGTGGCCCAGGAATTGCTGTTCAGGGTGTTGGAGATCGCGGTCACGGTGATGGCCTGGGTGTCCGTCTTGGTCACGCCGCCCTCCGCATAGGAAACGGTGATCGTGGTGTTGCCCGTGGCCAGGGCGCCGGTGGGGGAGTAGGTGTACCCCGTCACCGCCGCGCTGCTCCCGTCGTTGTAGTGGGCCGTCACCACCATGCCCGCCGGGTTGAAGGTTTCCCCGGAGAAATAGGCGGTTTTGTTGGGGGGCGTGGTGATCTCGATACTCTCCAGCACCTTGGCCACGGTGATGGCCTGCGTGGTCTGCTTGGTCACGCTGCCCTCCGTATAGGAAATGGTGATCGTGGTGTCGTCCATGTCCAGGGTGCCGGTGGGGGAGTAGGTGTATCCCGTCACGGCCCGGCTCTGGTCGTCGGTGTAGTACGCCGTCACCACCATGCCCGCCGGGTTAAAGGTTTCCCCGTACTTGTACGCCTTTTTGCTTGGCTCCGTGGTCACGTCGATGTGGTCCAGCACCCGCACCGCCACCGCCACGCTGGCGGTCTTTTGGACCCCCGCCCGCTGATAGGTCACGGTGACAGACTGGGTTCCCGCCGCCATGGTCTGCGGTGAAAACTCGCAGTCCTCGGTCACGTTGGCGGTGGTGTCGTCCGCAAATGTGGCGGTCACTACCATGCCGGCCGGATCGAACGCCTCTCCGATGTAGTAGGTGGTCTTGGTCGGCTGGGTGGTGACGGCGATCCCGCTGGTGATCATCAGGTCCACCTCGTACAGGAGGCCGCCGCCCACCTGCACCTGCTCCGACACGCTCTCCCCGCCCAGGGAGGCCGTCACCGTCCAGGTGCCCACGTGTGGCAGTTCAAAGTCCGTCGAACCCGTACCCTGCAGGGTTGTTTCCGCTCCGTCCGAACAGGTCACGGACGCCCCCGTGCAGGTCGTCACGGAAATGGTGGGGCTTTGTACGCCGATGGCCTCTTTCAGCGCCTGCAGCGTGGTCCGCTTGTGCTGGCCGGCGGTGGCGTCGTAGAACGGGATCAGGTCCTGCGTGGTCATGCTCTCCGCCGCCGTCAGGGTGTTGGTGGGCGCCTGGTAGTCGGTGCCCGGCGTGGCCGCTCCCACGTTGTACGTTTCGCCCTCCTCGGTGGTGGTCTTGCTCCCTTTCAGCAGGCCCTCCACCTTGATCTGGTCCTGCTTATTCTTTAGGGCGCCCTGGTGGGCGTCCGGGTCCTCGTTGTGGTCCTTGATCAGGCCGTTCAGGCTCTCCTCCAGTTCCGGTTTCAAGGTCTGGTTGAACAGGTCCGCCACGTCCTTGGCGGTCATCCACGCCTCCGCCGGATAGGCCACGTCCACCTGGATCCCGGTGGTGACGGTGATGGAAACGGGATACCGGCGCACGTCCGGGGCGGCCCCGGCCACGTAGGCGCTCACGTACTGCTTGGCGTCGCCCAGGGAACCGTACCCGATCATGGTTTCCGCGCCGTTCCCTACCTTGCCGAAAATGCCAAATTCACCGATCCAGAACCCTTCCTGCAGGCCGCCGTTCAGGTCGGACCGATACTCCACGATCATGTTGACGCTGTTCTCCTCCACCGTGGGCACGGTGCTGGTGCCCTCCGGTCCCGGGTCGATCAGGTTCGTCAACTTCCGGGCGGCCTCCGCATTGTCTGCGGTGCCCTCGCCCACAACTGCCTTTGTGATGGTCAGGGTTTGCCCTGCCACCATGCTGGCCAGCAGACTGTTGCCGGCCTCCGTGATTACAAATCCGTAAAACATGGGTTTCCCTCCTGTTTAGATTGCCGCCGGGATGGCGGTCTGCGTAATGGTGCCGAACGCGCCGCCCGCTCGGATCGCGTCCTCCAGGTGGTAGTCCACCGGCGCCTCCGGCAGGGGCGTGGACGTGTAGCCCTTGCCCATGGTGCCCGTAAAGGTCACGATCTCCGGGTCCATGGTGGTGATGGTGATAATGTCGTCCAGCCAGGACGAAAGGCGCTTGACGGAGGACAGGACCCGCCGGAACTCCTCCAGTTCCCCCGGCCCCACTTCTCCGCCGTCGCCCACATAGGCGCGGAAGTGGTGGGGTTCCCCGTCGTACTCGTACCACTCCTCTATGTACCCGGTTTCAAAGATGGTTTCAATGATCCGGTTCACCGCCGCCGGCGTCCCCATCTGCGTATAGAACAGGAGGGACCCCTGGATCAGCGCCCGTTTGGTTTTCAGGGAATAGTTTTCATCATAGGACGGGGTGCGAAGTTCCACGGCCATATAGTCCAGCAGCCACTCCGGCATGGTGGCAATGGCCGCATAGGTCCGCGCCGCGTCGGAGTAGGCGCACAGTTTTTCCACCTGCCGCCCCACCGCATAGGCAAAAGCCTGGGTTTCTGCTTGGCTGGCCAGGTTCTCCGGCATGATCTGCGTGAACCGGCTCCCGGAAAGTTTAATCATCCTCCAGCCCTCCGTATGTGATCGTGGCCTCTCCCTGGAGGGCGGACACCTTTGTGGCCGCCACCGTGGTGTAGGTCGGCGCGGTCACGCTCACCCGCTTGGCTCCCGCGTCCATGACCATGCGGATCAGTTGGGAGGGGTTAATATCCCGCCCGATAGCCCGCTGCCAGGTCTTGTACTGTTCCACGGCCGCCGCCACTTCCTGCTGGATCGTCACCGCCTGGGCGCTGTCGCTCCGGTTGATGTAATAGGTCAGGTTGATGGTGTACTTGACCTCCTCCGGGGCGGACACCTGCACCAGGTCCGTCATGGGGCGGATCGTCTTGCCCTGCAGGTATCCCTCCAGGCCCTCGATCATTTCCTCCCCCGGGGTGTCCCCGTTGGCCATGATAAAAACAATATCGACGGTGCCCGCTTCCTGGTCGCTGGTGGCCACCACGTCGCCTATGGCGGGGTTGTACGCCTTGGCGTGGTACAGGTATCCGTCCTCCGGCCCGGCCGTAGAATAGGCCCCAGGTGCCAGGAAAACCCGCTCCGCCAGGTCCTCGTCGCTCTCGATCTCCGCGCCGCCCTCGGTGGCCGTTGTGTTGGTCACGCTGGCCACATAGGGGATCGGGTCCACGATGGTGGACAGTTCCCCGGCGGCAAAGCCGTTCCCGTCCGTACCCGCCACCGTGCAGGTAGCCGGCACGTCCACCGTGGTGGACCCCGCCGGGATCTCCGCGTACACGTCCGTGGCGAAGTAGGTGGACCCGGCCGTGGAAACGCGGGTCCCCTGGGGGATCCCCGTGGCCACGTCCCGCTCCGTCGAAAGGGTAAAGCGCAGGGTGGTGGTGGCCGCCGTGGCCGGCGTCCGGGTCACGCCCTTAAAAATGGCCAGATTGTCCAGAAAATCCGAATAGGAGTATTTCAGGATACTTTGCTTTCCCTGTCGGTCTATGTACTGCATGGCCTGGTAGATCTGCGCCGCCGCCGCATAAAGTTCCATTCGGTGGACGCTGGACCGCTCCAGGGTCACGCTCTGGCCGGTTGCCTCGGAAATATAACTTTCATAGTCCGCCACCATTTCCTGCCGCACCTGGTCAATGCTCTTGTTGTCGATGAAAGAAATGTCCGGCAGGTTCTTGATCGCGTTCATTTCGTCAGGCACTTGTGATCACCACCTTTGCAATTAAATTTCCTTGCCCTCCGCTGCTCCACGTGACTTCCTGGACCCGAACCGTGGGGATAAACTTTGCCACCTTTTCCGTGACCTCCGCCGTGTATAGGCTCTTTGCCACCTCTGGCGGCATATCCACAAAGTCCATGTTCAGGCCGAACTCCCGATCCAGGGGCATGGTGCCCTCTCTGGTTGACAGGAGCAGGGCCAGTTGCCGGTCCAGTTCTGCCATGTAGTCGCCGGCGAAGGTGTATTCCAGTTTGAAGTCGTAAACGCCGGTTTCGTTCATGTGTACTCCTCCAGGTTGATGGTCACGGAGGCCCTGGCCAGTTCGCCCCGGTTATACACCACGCCCCAGGTTTCGCTCGATCCGGTCAGGCGGAAGGGGTTGTTTCCCACCGGCCTGTTGCCGATCACCAGGGTTTCCGCCGTGCCGTTCTCCACCATGTTCTCGATGGCCTCCAGCACGTCCCTGGGGCGGACCCCCAGGGTGGCGGAAATGGTGATCGTCAGGCTGGCCGTCTGCAGGCCGGCGCCCAAAAACTCCGGCTTTGGCTTGACCCCCTGGGGTTCGTGGTTGGCCCACCGGCTCGTGATCTCCCGGGTCATTTCCGAAAACGTAAAAACCCGGTCGTCGCTCACCTCAAAAACGATCTTTCTTCCCAGTGTTCCGATGGCCATGGTTTACCCTCCGATCCGCACGGTGGCGCTGCCCCCGGTGATGTTCCCGGTCCCGCTATGGGGCGCCAGGGCGTCGCCGGTTCTGGCCGCCGCTTTCCCGTTGATCCGCACCGTCCCGCTGCCGGCCGCCACCGCGCCCTGGCTGGACCCACAGCACCCGTCCCGCTCGGTGGTGGTGCTGCCCACCGTGGCGGCCGCCAGTCCGTTGATCCGCACATTCCCCGAACAGGCCCCGGAGATCTCCCCGGTGAACGGTTCAGGGGAATGTGGTGGCACGTGCCCCGAATGTTCCCCGGCGGTGGTCCCGTCCACCGCGTCCGTCAGTCTTGCCGCGTTTGGCATGGTTCCCGCCTCCTTTAGTTCAGGTCAATGGTGGCGCCGTTGATGGTAATGGCCCCGCCGGCCTCGATGTTGATGGCTCCGGTGCATTTGATGGTCAGGGTGCTGCCGTCGTACCGGATCATGGCGTCCCCTGGGTTCTGCCCCAGGTCCTTCCGGTATAGGGCGGCCCCACCCTCCGGCGGTGCGTTCTTGTCGCTCCACGGCCGCCCCAGGACCACCCCGGCCTCCGTCCCGTTGGACAGGTGGACCACCAGGACCTGGGACCCCACGGGCGGCATTTTGTACTCATGGGACAGCAGGGGGATCAGGCGCGTCACGTCGTCGTCCTTTTCGTGGTACACCACCCTGGCCATGCCCTTGGCGTAGTCGATGGACGATATTTTCCCCAGCCTTATGTTTGCGTTCATTGGTTCCTCCTCACTCGGTCAGGGCGTTGGCGGCGCTGATCAGCAGCGTGTCCAGCCACGCCAGGGCGCTGTGCTTGCTGGCCCAGTAGTCCGGGGAGTTGATCACGCCGGTGCGGGTCAGCACGTCCAGGGCGTCGTCCACGGTGGTGATACTGCTGCCGCCCAGGTTGGTCTTGATCCGGGTGGCCATGTTCAGGATCAGGCCGTCCAGGTTGGCCACGTCCTTGTAATGCTGCACCCAGTATTCCGGGCTGTCCATGACGCCCACCGCCGCCAGGCGCTCCGTGGCGTCCTTGATCACTTCCTCGGTCATGGCCTCCACCAGGGACAGTTCCATGTCCATGGTGTATCCTCCGCCCACCGTGTGGGTGATACTGTCGATAAAATACTTGCCGGAGAGGCGGCCGATCCCCACCACGGTGACGCACTGGCTGGCCACCAGGTCCGGCCGCCCCATGATGGTCAGGGACAGGGTGGTGGCGCCGTGGTTGGCGTTGGCCACCGCCGCCGTGATCTTGCGCTCCGCGTCGGCCTTGTTGTCGGCCTTGCCGGATTGTTTCAGGATCCGGGTTCCCGTCCCCACCGTGACCTTGATCTCCTCCTCGGTGTTCGGGTCCGTGTAGGTGTATTCCCCGCCGGTATAGGTCCCGTCAAGGGTGGTATTCCAGGAACCGCTTTCGATCTCGCTTTCCCGGATGGTGCCCGCCACGTCCCGCTCCTTGTACTGCTCCCGGTCGTACACCACGATTTTTTGGGCGTACACCTTCATGGAAAGGCCGTATTCCTCGCACAGGCTCATATAAAACTCGCAGTCCGTTTGCTCGGATTGCTCCACGCTTTCGACGGTAATGGGTTCCCCCTCCACGTCCCAGGTCAGGGTAATGCCCGCCCTGGCCGCGATCTCGTTTCCTATGGCCTGCAGGGTGGCCTTTTCCCAGGTCTTGGTCCGCTGCGTCGCCCGGAAAGCGCTATCCGCCGGCACCGACACGGCCGAAATGGTCCCGGTCATGGGCCACCACGAAAAACTGTAATTGTCCAGGATGAAAAATCCGCAGTCCAGTGTCCGGTTGTCGCCCTCCCGCTCCCAGTCGTACACCTTAATGGCGGCCGTCAGGGTGTCCCCGGTTTTCGGCATCCACGCCGTGGTCCATTGGCGGTCCCGGTCGTTCATGCTGATCTCCAGGCTGTCCGCCTCGCCGCTGGCCGCGTCCGTATAGGTCACGGTGGCCTTGTAGCCCACCATTTTGCTGGTGACGGCCGCGCCGTTCCAGGTCAGATCCGTTTCCGCTCTCCGTGTCCTCATGCGGTGGTCCTCCAGATCGGCGCGTTGGCCAGGTCGTCGTCCTCCGGCAGGTCCGGCGTTTGGAGGACCACCCCCGCGTCAAACACGAAGGTGTCCAGGTGCGGGAAGTTGGCCTGCATGAGAAAGCCGGTATATTTCACGTCTCCGTACACCCGGAACGCGATGGCGTCCCAGGCGTCGCCCTGTTTCGTCGTATAGGTCTTTTCCATGGCGCCCTCCTTACCCCATCGCAGGCTCCGGCTTGAATTTCTTCCGGCGCTCCTCCGCTTTCAGGCGCTTATACAGGCGCTTGAACTCCTCGAAGGAGATCCGGGTGGCCTCCTCCACCTCCTCGCGGTCCGCTTTGCCGTAGAAGTTCAGCACGGGGGAGAATACGATGGTTTCCCCGTCGCCGCCCTCCTGGCCGTCTGTGCCGCCGGTCGGTTTCGGTTTCTTGGTGTATTCGTCCAGCAGGGCCGCCAGTTTGGACAGTGGCATGACGGCCTCCGGTTCCCCGCCCTCGCCGATCTCCGCCAGGGTGGGGGAGGTGGCCACGCCGCCCTCCGCCAGTTGCGGGATCGTGGGGATATTAAAGCCCAGGGTTTTGCCGCCCACGCCCGGCACCCAGTCCGGGATCGTCACGGAAATGCTGTTGATCTTGGAAATAACCCAGTTAATGGCAGAAATAACCCCGTTGATCGGCGCCTTGGCCAGGTTCACGATCATGCCGAACAAATTTCCGAAGATGTTTACAATGTTCTGCCAGGCCGCGCTCCAGTTGCCGGAAAATACGTTGCTGATAAAGTCGATGATATTTTGAAAAATCGCTTTCACGTTATCCACCGCCGCCTGGATACTCTCCCACCATCCCTGCAGGTACGCGCCCAGCATGGGGAATTTTTGGCCGATGGCCGCGATGGCATTTCCCACCATGTTGGAAAAGTTGGTCCAGATCTGGTTCACGGTGTTGCCGAAATTCACCAGCCACGCCTTTACGGTGTCCCAGTTCTTATACAGCAGGGCGATGGCCCCCGCCACCGCGATGATGATACCCAGCGGCCCCGTCAGGATGGATCCGAACCGCTGAAATGCTGCGGTGACTTGCGCGATTTTCCCGGAGGATTGCAAGAGGGCCATAAAGGTCTTGGCGGTCTTAAATGCGTTCATGGCCGTGGTCACGGCGCCGATGGCCGGCCCCAGCACCCGCAGGGCCGCCGCCACGGCCAGCACCGTCCCCTTATGCTCCCACAGGAAGGACAGGAACGGCTTGGCCTTTTCGTATGCCTTGCCCGCCCAGTTTGCAAAGTCGCGGATCCCGTCCACCAGGACCGGCAGGCCGTCCGAAATGGCCCCGCCAGCCCAGTCGGCAAAGTCCCCGGCGATCTCTGCGATCACTGGGGACACCTCCTCCATGGCCTCCGTGATCTCCGGCATACTGTCCATAAGGGATTGATACACGGCGTCCGCCGCCGGCAGCAGGGCCACCTCCATCTGGCGGCCGATCCCCTGGATCGCGCTGTCCAGGTCGTTGTACTTGACCTGGTTGATCTTCTCCAGGGCGCCCTCGGTATCGTAGGCGTCCTGGGACGCGCCGGCCATGGCCTCCATGGCCTCCGTCCCCAGGTCCTCCCACATGGTGCCGAACAGGGCCACGCCCAGGGCGTCCCGCTCCACCTGGTCGTCAACGGCCATAAGGGTGTTGATCACGTCAAAAAATGCTTTGTTGGCCCCCTCGCCTCCGGCGGCAAAGGTGGCCATGATGTTCTCCGCGTTGTACCCCAGGGACGTGAACGCCTCCACCGTGCTGTCGCTCCCGTCAATGGCCCGGATCGAAAACTCCTTGATGGCGTCGCCCACCTTGTCCAGGTTCCAGGCGGTTCCGTCCGCCCCCGCCTGGAGAATGTTAAACATTCCATCCGCGTCAAAGCCCAGTTTTGCAAACTGGGAGGAATACTCATTGATGGTGTCGATCAGTTCCCCGGAGTAGTCCAGGCCGTTTTGTGCGCCGGCCGCGATCAGGCTGAAAGCCTCCTCTGCGGAGGAACCGAAGTTCTTTCGGATGGCCTCCGCCGCCCTGGTGCTTTCCGCCACGTCGTACTCGAAAGCGTCCCGCAGGGCCAGGGCGCCCTCGGTGGCCGCCGTCAATCCGTTCTGGTCCAGGTTGGCCATGTTCCGGTTTACCATGGCCACCGCGTCGCCCACGTCGGCCACGCTGTCCCCGTAGTTGGCCGCGTACACGTCCTCCATAACGTCCCGCAGGCCCTCCAGTTCCTTCCCGGCTGCGCCGGTGGAGGCGGCCACCTGGTTGGTGGCCGTCTGCCATTCTCCACCCAGGTCGGCCAGGTACTTGGTGGCGGCGATGGCCCCGGTCCCCATCGCCGCCAGTCCCGCCGTCATGGTGGTGGATACTTTGTTGGCCGCCTTTTGGATGGTCGCCAGTTGCTTGTTGGCCGCCTTGGTACTGGTCCCCAGGGATTTATCTACCTTTCCGGCGATTTTTATGGCCAGTTCCATGACCTTGCTTTTTGCCAATTTCAAGCACCACCTTTGCCATGTCGTTCAGATCGTCCAGCGGCAGGCCCAGGAAGTAGTCCACGCCGCTATGCAGTCGGAGAGATAGGGCAACACACCCCTTTTTGATTTCCGGCGGGTTTACTCCTCTCCATCCCCGCCGTACAGAAAACCCGTGACCAGGTTTTTCAACTTCATGGCCTCCACCGGGGGCAGGCCCTTGAAGAACTCCACGGGCTTGTGGCTGGCCCTGGCCGCCATATACATGGCATAAGGCAGGGTCATTTCCGGGATCGGCGTCACGCCCAGTTCCCGGTTGGCCAGTTTGGCCACGGCGCACAGGTCCCCGGCCGTCATGTCCTCCATGCCGGACAGGTCCACCGCGGTGTATTCCTGGCCCTCGAACTTGTAGGGCTTTCGGAATTTCAGGACCAGGCTTTCCTCCTCGGTTTCCTGCTCCGCCGCGCCCAGGGCGGCCGTGTTCTCGGTGCTGTTGCTCATTAGGTCATTTCCCTCACTTTCTGCAGCAGGTCAACGCCGTTCACCTTGAAGGTCGGGTTGATCTTGTCCAGTTCTACCAGGGTGGTGCCGTCTACCTCGATCAGGATATAGGACACATTCAGGGTCACGCTGCTTTCCATGGGGTTGGCGTTCTGTACGCTGCCCATGGCCAGGGTGGCGCTCTTGCCGCGCACCACCACACGCATGGACCGAAATTCCGTGTCACCCTCCACGGTCAGCGCCTGCTGGGCCGCCCGGAGGGTCAGTCGCACCGCCTTGGTCATGTCCAGCATATCGGTGGCCTCGCGGTCCAGGACGCGGAAGGGGATCTCCATTTCCATGTTGGAGAAATGGCCCACGGTGGGGTCGTCCAGTTCGCCCAGGATCCCGGCGCCGGAAATGGTTTCCGCCATGGCCTCGAAGTCCGGCAGGGTGACTTCATCGCCCACGCCGATCAGGCGCTCCGCGTCGTTGTAGACGTTGTAACTATTGATTTTGCTGGGAATATTGGGGACGCTCATGGTTTATTCACCTCCACCAGTCAGGGCGGCCTCCAGGGCCTCCGTGTCGTATTCTCTGATATTCTCGATGTACTCCGCCGGGATATAGGGCGCCAGGTAGGTGTGGACAGTCAGGTGGCCGTCCAGCAGGTTGGTGATCGGGTTTTCGTCGCTCTTGAACTCGGTCCGGTATCCGGCGCAGTAGTCCCGGGCCACGTACCCGTTGCCGATGATGTTCTGGCTGTCCACGATGGATTGGATCAGTCGGGTGTTGCCCGGCTTGTCCACCTTCTGGAAATAGGTCAAAATAAAGTTGTTGCCGTCCCAGTCGAAGAACCGCCGCACCGCCAGCCACCGATCCTTGGGGTCAGTGGTGGAGGGATAGGCCGCCGTGTTGTTGCCCCAGGCTTTGTACCCGTTTGCGTTGATGGCGGTGATCACGCCGTTGGCGTTCAGCAGGTCGTTGGCCTGCTGCTGGTCCAGCAGGACCTCCGTTCCGTCTTTCAGCACGGTTTTGGTGATCTTCAAATCCTTGTTGGACGGGCTTTCATAGGGCACGTCGCTGTTGCCGGCGTCCGTGTAGGCCGTCAGGGCGGCAAACATGGCGGACAGGTAATAAACCTTGTCGCCCACCGCGCCCATGGGCCACAGGGCCGCCGCGTGGGGAGAGGTGGCGCCCAGGGCCTCCTTGGCGGTTTTCACGTCGGTGTAAACCTCTGCACCGTCCTCCTCCGGGTCCGTGGAAATGTCCAGGTAGGTCACGCAGTCGAAGTTCCCGTTGATCCCCTCGGTCTTGGCCTGGAGGGCCGCCGCCACGGTGGGGTTGTGGCTCCATCCGGGGGCCAGCAGGATCCCGGGCGTCATGCCGAAACGGGGATAGATCTGGCGCACCAGTTCCAGGCCGGTTTCCTTCCCGGTCAGGGCGTCCACGCCGCCCACAATGTCCGCCGCCGTCACGCCGTCCGGTTTCAGGCTGGTGCTGGCCACTTTCAGGGTTTCCGCCTCCTTGGCGGCCTCGGACAGGATGGTGATCGTCACCGTACCGTCCTCCGCGTGGGTGGCCACGTAGTCGCTGCCGGCCACCAGGGTGGCGTCCGCGTTCTTGACCACGATGGTGTCCAGGAGGACAAACTGCTTTGCGTAGGCCACGGCACCGTCCGCCACGGCGCACTCCTCCTCCGCGTTCTGCGTGGTATGGCTGCTCTTGCTTGGGTCCAGCACATTCACCAGGATAATGGGCGCCACGTTGAACACGCGGAAACAGGCGTCCATGCTCTGGCAAATCGTGAAGTTCTCGAAGTCGTCCGAATAGCCCATGGCCTGCTGGCACTCCGCGAAGGAATAGCACACCACGGGCTTGTTGACGGCCGCCGCCGGATCCGCCGCCAGGTGGATCGGAGCGGTTCCGAAGATGACCTGCAGGCCCGCCGTCCCCTGGATCGGTGTGGTCAGGCTGGTTTCCTGCTCCTGGTTGTAAACGCCGTGATTATAAGGCATAGTTGATCCCTCCCTTTAGGTTCTGCCCTGTACGGCTTTATACAGGGTGTGGATACGGCCGGATTTCTGGCGCAACTGGCGCATGGCCTCCGGCAGGTCCTCCAGGGGGACGATCAGGGCGGCCAGGACCTTGTTTTTCTCGGTCGCCGCTTTCAGCCCCTCCGGGATCCCGTTGTTGTAGGCGGTGAACTGTTTGGCCACGCCCTTGATGGACGGGCCGCAGTACACCACCGTGCCGGCGGCCTCCGCCGCCTTTCTGGTTGTTCTCTTGGTCATGTGAATGGCACCTCCTGGCGCACCGCTGGCGCCTCAAATTTCAGCGACATGGCCCCGAAATAATAGGGGTGGGTGTCCTCTTGCTGTGTAACCCACTTGATCGGGTACTTGACGGACCACGGGCCGCCTCTCACGCCGCCGCTGTCCGCCTTGATCCGCACCAGCGGATTTTTGGCGTACCTCCCGTAGATCTCCTGGATGATGTGCAGCACGTCCCTGTATCCCTGTCGGTTCGGGTTCCGGTCATAGGTGCATACCACCAGGATCAGGTCGATCTCCTGGGCGCTGTTGGCGTCTGGAATGTTTCCCTCATTGGTCCGCACGATGATATACGGTTCCGGTATCTCCTCGGTCCGGTCCTCGGTTTCGTCCAGCCCCTCAATGATCGGGAGGTCCTGGGAGTAAACCCGGATCGGCCGCCGGTCCCCGGCAGAACTGGGGAGGGTCTGCCCCTCGAACAGGTCCGCCAGGTCCGCCACGATGGCGTCCTGCAAAAATTCCGGTGTCGTGGTGTTCGCCTCCTTGACTTTTCGGCGCTTTTTGTGGTAAATTCATGTTGTAGTAATAGTCTGAAAACCGTGGTAATACACGGCATAAAGGGGTGTAAAAAATGCTTGATTTTCTGCGGAAGTTCCTTCCGAAAACTGATAGGCCCGCTCCTTCCGCCGCCGGCGCCCGTGGTGGGTTCAACTATTCCGGCGGCCCCTTGTTTGGTCCCTGGGATCCGTCAGTACACGCCGCCCCGGGGCAATACGCCCGCTTTGGACGCGCCGCCGCCCGCCCGCTCTCCGTTTTTTCAAAGGGTGGAGAACGTACAAAGGTTTTGGATTGCGACGCAAAGGCCGGGGCTGTGAAGGTTCAGGGCCGGCTGGACCGCGTTTATACGGTTTCGCTGGATCGCTGCACCTGCCCGGATTTCCAGGAGCGCGGCCTGCCGTGCAAGCACATATACGCTTTGGCGGCTTTTCTCGGATACACTCCGGCGGACTATTGGGCCTCCTGGCTGGACGTGGCCTGCGCCGATGGCGTCATACCCCGCCCCGCCTCCGGTTACTCAAACGGGGTTTTTCGCTACGATGTGCGCGGCGTGAACCCTGAAACGGGCCGGAAAAACAAGCGTACAGTTTCCGCCTGCGGGGAGGAGGACGCCGTGGCCGCCGCCCGCGAAATTGGCCTGGCCGATCCGGTGGAGGTCCTCCCGCTCGACATGGCGGCGCAAAATATGCACCCCGTCAGTGAAAGGCAGAAAGCCTTTGCCGCTGAATATCAGGTGACATTTGCCCCGGATTTCGACGAAAAGGACGCCGGCGCTGTGCTTTCCCGCTATGATAGGGAGGACGCCACGGGGATCCCGGTGGGCCTGCTCCAGTTCGTTACCGGAAAGCGCCTCCGGGTTTCTCTCCTGTCCTCCGCCTGGGATCTGTCTTTCCTTTTGTTTGAAAAACTCTCCCCGCGTGATGTTCTGGCCTTGTACGCCGCCTCTGTCCGGCTTTTTGACGCCGGTTCCTCATTGGTGGACGCACCCACGGACCCGGTGGACGCGGTTTGCTACGCCTTTTCGGACGCCTCCGCCGGCGCCGAATGGGCCAGCGAACTGTCGCCCCGCGAATTGCTCCAGCCGGTTAAGGGGTCCCCGGCGTATCGGGCCGCCCGCTCGTTTCTCCGCTCTCATGCGGGGTGATCAGGCGCTTTGCCGGATCGCCTTATTGATCCGTTTTTCGATCTCCTGGTCCAGGACCGTGTAAAGCATGGTCCTGGTTTTTTCTTGGATTTCCTCGTTTCCCAGCATACTTGGTACAGACGGCCCCAGCAGTTTCTTGATCCTGGTCATGTCCGGCCATTGGCCCCCGCTTGGGTATCCGTATTTTTTGATACGGTCCGCCGCGCCGCCCACGGTGTAGGTTTGCCGGATCTGCCGTTGCAAAACGGCGGTATGGCCGCTCTGGAACCTTCCGATAAAGGCTTTTGCGCCGCCGCGTTCCAGCGGTTTCATGCCGCCGGATTTCAGCACCTTGGCCTTTGCGCCGTCGCTCCCCGGCCTCACAAGGAAGTCGATCAGATCGTTTACCGGGCCTTTGGACCGGATCACAGCCTCAATATTTCCCGGCTTTGCCGTCTGTACCTTTGGAGCGCCCTTGCTCCGGTCTTTCAGTATGCTTTCGTCGATGGTGTAGGTTCCGGCCGCGTCCTTGGTGATCTGCTTTCGGACCTTGCGGGCCGCCGCATTGATGGACAGGCGGAGAATGTCCGGGGCCTGGAACGCCAGGCGCTCCAGTCGCTGGCCGATCCTCACGATTTCGGCCTGGGTGTCAACCTCGATATGGATCATGTGCGGATCGCCTCGATTTCAATGGTCAGGACGCCGGCCGCCTCGTCTGCCTGTACCACGCGATACTCCCGGCCGTCCAGGTTCAGGATCTTGCCCGACATGGGCCGCCCACCGTAGTCGGTCTTATCCACATACAGCAGGCGCCGCGTCCGGTATGTCCCATCCGTGTGGACGCCTCCCCGGGCCGCGTCCCGCTCCAGCAGGGCGTCGTCGTCCACCACCGCGTCCATTTTCCGGCCGTCGATGGTATGTGTGTCTGCAAATTCCTGGGTATTCAGGAATACTCCGTGAATATCCGCCGCCACGCAGTCCTTGAAGGAGGGGGCGCCCATTACAGGGCACCCCCGTTTTCATCCTCTGCGGGGGCGTAGACTTCCGCCGCCGTGATCGCGGCGATCAGGTCCGCCTTGGTCTTGGCCTTGGAAATATCCAGGCCCATATCGTTGGCCATGCGCTCCAGGTCAGCCTTTTTCAGGCCCTCCAGGTCTTTGGGATCCAGGTGCCCGGCGATCATGCCTCCGGTTTCGCCCTCTCCGGCCTGTTCCCGGGCCTCCTGGCCGCCGTCTGCCGCTCCCTGGCCCTCGGTATCCCCGGATACCTCCGGGGTGTTCTCCGGCCCCCTGGGCGGCTCCTGGGCCTCCTCCCGGCCTCCCATGGCGGTGTCCTGTTCCGCTCCGCACAGTTCCGCGCTGTCATTTTCCAGCCACGCGGCCACCATTCTGGTGTCGTCGCCGGGCAGGTTCTCCCCGTCCCGATACATACGGCCCCGGTACAGGATCGGCCGCTTTGCAATCAATCCTTTCATGGCCTGGCCCTCCTTTAGCCCAGCAGTTTCACCAGCACCGTGGCGTCACTGGACCCGGCCGCCGCCACGGCCCAGCCTGCCGGGGTGTTCGCCGGGCTGCTGCCCGCTGCGGTGGTGATGTTTTCCGCCGCCTTGTCCCAGTAAAGGGCCTGGCCCACCGTGACGGCGCCGGTGGCCTTGGGGATCTCGAACACGCCCACGACGTGGACCGCGCCGGTTTCGCCGGCCGGAATGTCGTTCCCGGCCACGCCGATCCGGGTGGCCAGGTCCACCACATCACCGTTTGCCAGGTCGTCGGTGGGGGTGTAGTCGATGGTTTCGCCTCTCTGCCAGTATTTCGCGCTCATATCTGTTTTACCTCCTTACTGCCTTACAGCGTGATGGTGGTTCCGGGGTTCTTGGCAATACCACGGAAGTCCACGGCGGTGATACCCCAGTCCAGCCAAATGTCCCACACATAGCCCAGTTGGCCGGCCACCTCCATGCGGCGAATGGTCGGGGTTTCCTGGCCGTTCAGGTAGTCCACCTGGATGGAACGGGCATAGGTGGGATCGCCCGCGACGAACCAGGGCACCGCGTTGGAACCGGCCAGGGCGTTCAGGGTGCCCTCCTCGATCACCTGCAGGCGGTTCCGGTACTGATACAGGGCGTTTGCGGTGTGGCTGCCGATCCCGTCCACGTCGATCTGCGCGGTTTCCAGGATCTGCGACATAAGGAACCCGTAACCCACGGGCACGATGATGTACCGGGGCTGCACCATAATGCTGTCCCCGAAGGGGTCCTTCTGGTTCAGCAGTTTGATCATAATGGCCTGCAGGGTTTCGATGGACGGGGCCGCGCCGGTGGTGATCAGGTTGTTGTGGTTGGCGTGGAACAGGGCCACACCGTCGAAGATCGTTGGGTTGTTGAACAGGATGGAATACACCTGCTTGTTGATCGTGCGCTTGGCGGAGGCCGCGTACATACCGGGCACCTGGGTGATAAAGCCCACGTCGTCGTTGATAAACGCCTCCCGGGTCATGGAGAACTGGCGGCCGTAGGTTGCCACCTGGCGCTGGGGGAGAAGTTCGGTCTGCGGGGTGTCGTGTTTCAGTTCGCCGCCCTCACCCACGCGCAGGAACTCGCCGGCACCGCCGGCCAGGTACTCGTGATCCTTGGTGGGCTTGAAGTCGGTCACGCTGCCCTTGGTGGTCCACACCTGGAAGGTGGTGGGGACGGCCTGGTATCTCTGCACAATGGCCTTGCGGATCGTGTTGTCCAGGATCGCGGGGAAGGCCGCCGTGGGGTTGAAGAACTGGCGGCAGGCCATGTTCCACAGGTCGTCCTTGGACATACGGAGAAGGGAGGCCGTGGTCCCCAGGCCCTCCCGGGCCATGCACTCAATGGCCAGATCGCGCAGGGACAGGCCGCGCATTTGCTCCGCGTTCTCGCTGGGGCGCTCCACCTCCATGCCGCTACGCATAAGCAGGCCGTCCACGGCCGCCTGGCGGAAGTTGTCCTGCTCCCGGCTGTTGTCGGATATTCTGGCGCCCACGGGGCCGTTGTGCTGGATCAGGAAGTCCACGGCCGCCGCCCGCACGGTGTCCATGGTGGCGCCGCTGCGGATATACTCCTCCGCGTCCATGCCGGTCTGGCGGCACAGGGCCATAATGTCGGCGGTGCGCTGGCGCTCCGCCTGGATCGCTCTCTGCGTGTCTGCCACGCTGGGCTGGTTGGTGCCGGCCGGGGCGCCCTGGCCGCCGTTCTCCGCGCCGCGCTCACCGCCGGCGGGCTGGCCGCCGGCCTCTCCGCCCTCGTTGCCGGCGTCGATCACGGCCTGGCAGCGGTCGAACTCCGCCTGCTCCTCGGCGGTCAGGTCCCGGCCCTCGTTGCGGGCCAGGGTCACAAGTTCCTGCTGGCGGGCAAGGGCTTTCTGCAGTTCATTCATGGTTTTTCTTACCTCCTGTTGAAAATCAGATTTTTGTTTGCTTGGATCTGTCGCTCATACACGGAGAGGGGGGCGCACGTCTGGCCCGTGTCGGCCCGTCCCACTCCCACAGTGGGATCCGCAGGCACGGACACCACGGACACCTCCAGCGGCGTCCACTTCCGGGCGATCTGGCAAGGGCCGGTAAATCGCCCATCCGCAGATTGTTTCCCGGCCACCACTTCCTCCCAGGCGTCCACGCTGTACCGCACGGACGTGGTTTTCAGTGTGCCGGACCGCACTTTCCCGAAGATCTTTTCGGCGTCGTCGTCCGTGTCGAACTCCACTTCTGCCATGCCCCGGTGGTTCTCCACCCAGGCCCGGATCACCTTTCCCACCACCTTGTCGGTGTTGTGGTTGAACAGGAGAACGCCCACGCTGTTCAGGCGGGACAGGTCCACCGCGTTCTCCCCGTGGTCCAGGATCTCCATGCCGAAAAAGCGCCGGTATGGCTCCTCACTGGAAAAACTGATTGTCCGGCGTCTGCTCTCCTGGGGCTGCTCCTCCCGGGAAAGGATCTGGCCCATGCTCCTGGTGCCATGGTCCTTATCCCTGGGGCGGTTGCCCTCCGGCGTTCTGCTGGGCTGCTGCCGTTCCATTTCCAAAAATTACACCTCCCATCTCAATGCCTTTTTCTCGGCCATACTCCAGGACCTCGGCGGTTTCGTCGATGGCCTGGCGCCAGTCCTTGCCCCGCTCGGCGCAGATCTCTTGGTAGGTCTTTTGCCCGCTCTGCAGGGCGGTTTTGTCGGCGGTGCTTTCCTTGGCCGGGTCAATCCACTTTTTCGGGGATTTCACCCAGTCATGGGCCATATACTCCGCCTTTTTATCCCAAAACCCGGGGAAGGTGATCACCCCGGAGAGATAACACGAAATAATAAATTGCTCGTACACCTCGGACATGAACTCCGTCAGCAGTTCCGTGTCCTCCGCGTATGTGTCCTCGTCCTCGATGGCGTTTTGCCGGGCGGAGGAGTAGGTGGACCCGCTCATGTCGCGGGACACCGCCTCATAACTCAATCCCTGTCCCGCGCCGATCAGCCCCTGCTGAACTTTCAGGAACGCGGTGGCGTCGGTGGCCGCTCCCTTTGGATCCACCACCTGGGCCTCGTCGCCGGCGCCCATTTCCATGATCATGCCCGGCCCCAGTTTCTTGCCGGCGTAGTCCACGCGGCCGTCAGGCCCGCGAACCCCGGACCGCCCCAGGCTTGTCCCGGTCGGAATTGTCTTTTTGATCAGCACCGCCAGGCAGGCCGCGATCCGCTCCTTGACGGATACCGCGTTTATAAACTCGTTCACGTCCCGGATCCTGGTGATCGTGTGGGACATATCCGACATTTCCCGGATCTGGCTGGGCCGCCGTTTCGATTTCAGGAAATAGGCGTCCTTGGCGTCAATGTAGATCGGCTGCAGCAGGCGCCACCCCTCCAGGTCATATTGCTGGATCCAGTAGCCCACCGGCCGGCGCCAGGAATTATATTCGATCCCGCCCACGACGCGGTTTCCCTGCCGGTGCGGGGCGCTCTGTGTCACGTCCAGTTCGTCCACCTCAATGGCCTGCAACTTGAACGGCACCACGCCGCCGGAAGTGTGGCGGAACAGGAACAGGATCCCGCCGTCCACCTTCTTGCGCTCCACGGCCATGCGTAGGATCTCGGTAAAGGATTGCTCCCCGGTCACGTCGCAGTTTCTGGCCTTGCACCATTGACGCCACAGTTTTTCGATCTGGCGGTTCAGGTCGTCGTCCCCGGTCCTTGCCCGGAGGGTAAAGCCCTTTCCCACCACGTTGCGCTTGTAGGCCAGGACCACGGCCTGGAGAATGTCGCTGTTCCGCTCCAGGTCCCGGGCGCGGGCGCGTACCACGTCCCGGCTGTATCGGTCTGTGATCTCCGCGCTCTCGTTGTGTGCCCTCCACCCGGAATTGATCCGGCCGAACCCGGCCGCGTCATACCCGCGCATGGCCTCCAGCCCTTGGCGCCACGCCTCCCGCTCGTATGCTTTCTTTGGGGACACGGCCGCGATCATGCTGTCAATGAAACTCACCGCTTTACCTCCCCTCGAAAAATGCCATGTAGGTGCGCCCCAGCAGGGGGCCGCTTTCGTCGGCCGCCAGTTGCGCCTCCAGGTCGTCCCGGAGGGTTTTCAACATGGCCAGGTCCGCCCGCGTCAGTTGGCGGCTGCCGATCCGGTAGGATTGCCCGCCCACCAGCACGGTGGTGATCGCCTTGTTGACCTGCTCCAGCAGTTCCGCCGGGGCCGCTGTTGTGTTGTCCAGTTCCATGATTGCCTCCTGTCAGAACCAGTTTTCATTCTGCTGGATCCATGTTTCCTCCGGTGCCGGCTGCGGCTTTGGCGGTGCCGGCTTTGGCGCCTGCTCCTCCGCTCGGTCCGGGTTTTTCAGGAACAGGGACCGGACCTCCAGCACGTCGGCGGCCGCCGCCGCGTACACCTCGCAGTCCAGGTAATGGTTGTCCGCGTGGGAGGATTTCAGCACCCACCGCTGAACCTCTTTTCCGGCGGCCCGCTCGGTGATCTTATGCTCCGCCGTGACCTGCTCCGCATACTCCAGATCACAGTCTTTATGCACCATCCAGGATCCGTTCCCGTTTGGCCGCCTCATGCGCCCGGCGATCATGTCCTTGTACTTGCCGCCGTCCACAAGGACCAGTTGCATACCGTTGGCCCGGCTCCCGGCTTTGTCCACGGTGGAGATCTTGTAATGGCCCTGGAGGGACGGGACGCCCTTACAGGGCCGCACCCAGTCCATGTTCATGGTGCAGAACTCATACACCGCGTCGGTCTGGTCGCCGCTGTCCATCAGGGCCAGGTCCACCATGACTTTTCCGCCGTCCGGCAGGGAAAACTCGGTATTCATAATCCGTTCCACTTCCGCCATGGAAAGCGCCTGGCCATGGGCCACGTTTTGGGAGGTCATAAAGTCGCCCCATGCTCGGATCACCCAGTACAGGCAATTTTCCTGCACGTCGATCCCTCCGGTCAGCAGTTTTGTCCACGCCGGGAGGGACCAGGCCGGAACCTCCGTCTGTCGCTCCATGACCATTTCGGCGTTGGTTTTCAGTTTCGTGTCCTCCCATGGCTCCGCCAGCCACGAATTGACGAAGTTGTGGAGCAGTTCCGGGTCGTCCTTGGCCCGCATGAACTCCCGGGCGATGTCGGAAAACCTGGTAAACGGTGAATACAGGGTATTCATCCAGTAGGCCACGCTTTTGGGCGTCGTCGTGGTCTGCCGGACGATCTGCCACCGGCCCGCCTGGAGCATGGCCGCCTTGTCCCGGTCGGTGATGATACACCCACACGCCTGGCACACGTATGTGGCCATTTCGGCCCGCTCCGCCTGGTCCGGCACGTCGTCCTTGCTGGGCCACTTGATCTGTGCGAATTTCAGTTCGATAAATTCCCCACAATGGGGGCACGGCACAAAGTAGTGTTTTTCCGCGTCCGCCTCCTCCTTGGCTTTCCAGATCGGCCCGGTTTTCAGGGTCGGGGTGGAGGCCATAAAGATCTTTCGGTTGAAAAATGTCTTTGTGCGCTCAATGGCCAGGGATACGGGGTCGGCCTCTTTTTTGGTCGCCCCCGGGAATTTGTCTACTTCATCCAGGAACAGGTATCGGATCGGGGTGGAGGCCAGGCTGGCCGGGCTGTTGGCTCCGGTCAGGTAGACGATCATATCCCGGAACTTTAGGGCCAGGCGCTTGCTGTCATGCTCCCGGTACTTCTCCGCCAGGGCTTTGCACTGGCGGATCATTGGCTCCAGTTTCGCCTCCACCGTGCGCTCTGCCAGTTCGTCCGAAGGGTACACGAACATGGCCGGCGCCGGATCCTGGTCTATCAGGCTCCCCAGGGCGTTCTCCATAGCGGAGGTGCCGCCCACCTGCGTGGGCTTGACAAAGACGATCTTTTCCGTGGTTTCGTCGGAAAAGGCGTCCATGATCTCCACCAGGTACGGGGTGACGTTGTTCCGCCACGGCCCTGGTATGGCGTTTCCGTTTGGCAGGACCCGGTTCTGCTCCGCCCATGCGGATGTGCTTACCCGTTCCCTTGGCCGCAGGATCTCAATGGCCGGCACCATCCACCGGGGCACCTTGTAGGGCTTTACTCGGTACTTCCTCACGGCGCGGCCTCCGGCGGGTCCTCCGCCTGCATGGCGTCCACGTAGGCCGTCAGCATGGTTTCCAGTTCCTTGCGGATGGCCTTTTGCGCGTTGCGGATCGTGATGGCGTCCGCATACCCGGACATGGCCCCGGCCATGCGGGCCGGGATCGTCATGGCGAACTTTTGAAAGGCCGCCATAAACTCCGCCAGTTCCTCGGTGGCCTGCTCCGCCGGCAGGTACTTCCCCTCCGCTATGGCGGTTTTCAGACGGTGTAGGCTGCCCTGGCTCTCTTTCAGGGCCACCTCCGCCTCCAGTTTTTTCAGGTTCAGTTCCGCCAGCCGGCCGCCCTCTCCGATCTCCTGGGCCTTTTGCTCCACATGGGCGATATACCGCTGGATCGTTTCGCAGGTCCGGTACTTCCTGGCCCCGCCGCCGGGCGGGACCTCTGTTTCCAGGATCCCGTCCTGGGTCAACTGCTGGACCCGCCGGGTGGTTTTCCCCAGCAGTTGGGCGATGGCGGTGGAATTGGCCCATTCCGGCACCGTCCCGGTCAGCACCGCCGGCGTCGTGGACCTCTTTGGCGCTGTTTTTTTCGTCGTTCCCGCCACCTGCAGCACCCCCTTTTCCGCCGCCGGCCGGATGGCCCCGCCGGTTTCGCTTTCCGCCTGGTGGTGGATTTCGTTTTTTGACCTCGTTTCCTCTGGATTTTTTCGGGCCTCACCCCCTTTAGGGGGTGGGTGCCTCCCGATTGCTCCGGCCGGCGCGTCAATGCGTAACGTAACGGCCCGTTTTTCATGGATTTTCTTGGAGAAAAACGCCGGGCCTTCCGCGCCCCGCACTGTTGCAGGCCCCAGGAAGGACCCAAACAGGGGGTGGCCGTGTGTTTTTGGGAGGCCAGGGGGCACCATGCCACAGGCACCCCCTGGCGCGGGTTGTTGCCGGGCTGCGTTCGCCCTGGTACTGTGAACGCTGCGGGGTGAAAGGAGGAAAGCCCCCGTGCCTATGCTCCGCCCGGCCATGGTATGGAAAGGGGAGGGCCGCCAGGTGTTTCCCTGGTGGCCCTCCCGATTTCCATGGTATCAATATAGCACAGTAAAAAGTCCGATGGCGTCCGATCTTTTATCCGCGCTTGCTTTTTTCTTTGGCGGCCGTGTAGTCCCCCAGCAGTTTCTCCGTGCGCTTGTAGGTCAGCAGTGTGTCCAGGGCGGCGTTGTAGTAGTCGAATACGCGGGACCTGCTCATGTGTACGGCCTGGGCGATCTTCTCCCAGGGCTTGCAGTCTATATGCCGCATTTCCACCACGGTGCGCTCCATGGAATTTTGGGGGAGTAGATCTATCATGTCCATGACGTGCAGGACCGCTTTGGCCATGGCCTCCCGCTGCTGGCCGATCCGGTCCTCCACCTCCGCGATCCGGTACACAAGGGACACCGCCCCGCCCTCTCTGGCCTGCCTCTTGGAGGTCGGCATGGTCCTGTATGTGGATCCCACGCCAGGGTCCCGAAGGTCGGCGGAAAGGGTGCGGTGGCGCTCCTCCAGTATCTGCTTTTTGGCTTTGGCGTCATGGTACTGCTGCAGGTACTCTTTGACGGCCTCCCGCTCCGGGTTCGTGCCCCTTGTTGTTCTCATTGTTACACCTCGGTTATGTCAATTCCAAAACGGTCCTTTAGCATTTTCTTTTTCATGGCATATTCCCGGGTGCGTGTCGGCCGGCTTTTTACGTCCTCCACCACCTGCCGCCCCTGGGCGCCCTCGTAGTATGTAAAATCTGCCCTGTACCGGATGGCCCGGACCCGGCGGCCCTCCGCGTCCGTGTATGCCTCCTGGAGGGTGAAGTCCACCTGCAGGCGCAGGTCCCGGATCTCTCCGTGCCGCTCCCGCTCGATCAGGAAGTCATACCGGCGGGCCTCCTTCTGGCTGTCGAAGTGGAGGACGGCCCCGGATGGCGTCACCCGTGTGGTCGGGGTGTTCCTGTACTTGTTCACCTTTCCGTGATCCTGCACAGCGGCGGCGGAGGGCAAAGGCCCCCGCCGCGCCTGCTGTTCCATGTACTTCTTTACGGCCTGGGCCTGATATTTCGGCGGCAGGTCGGAAATGTTGATGGCCATTTATGCGCCCTCGCCATTCTCCCGGACTTGTTTCACCCCTCCGCGCCTCGCGGCCCGGTCGCGCTCATTTTTCAGCGCCTCGACGGTCAGGGTGTAGAAGGGCCGCAGTCGCCGCCACTCAGCCGCCGGCATTTCATACTGCTGTTTTGCCATAAGCGCCTCCCATAGTTGGATCGCTTTGTCTATGGCCTCTTTCCGTGCCCGCTGCCTCCGCCTTTCCCGGTACGCTTTTACGGCCCCAGCCACCAGCGCGATCCCCAGGATCGCGGTTCCCGTTTCGCCTCGCGTAAGCCCGAAAAGCGCGGCCGTCACCAGATACCCGTACCACACCACACCCGTGGCAAAAAGCACCGCCACCATGGTGGCCATGCACAGGCACACCGCCCGCAGGTACTCTTTCACGCCTTATCCCTCCGTTTCTGGTATTTCGATGTACTGCCATGACATTGGCGGGCGTGTCATTCCGAACTCCGCCAGCGGCTTGGGGGTGTCGAATTTTTCCGGGTTCTTCACGATCCACGCATATACGCTCCCTCCAGGGCCTCCGGCATAACTCACCAGATCGGCCAGCGGTACACAGGATAGCCTTTGCAATCCGGCCAGCAGGTTGGTTCTCACATATCCGTAGCAATAGAATTTCCCCATTACCGCCCCGGTCCCGCTCACATAAACCAGGACCAGCATGGGCCACGGGCCTGGCTCTCCCGTTCTGTCCTTCGGGGCCGTCTTTCTGATCTCCATTTTCTTTTCTCCGGCCAGGATTTTCTCCCACCATTCCGGTTTCATGCTCATAAGCACCGCCCGCACGGTCAGCCCCCCTTTCCCTTGCCGATTTTATTCCCCCGCACAGGCATAAACCGGCATTTATCCGTGGCGAACTCTGCCACATAGCCGATTGCCGTACATGCCAGCAAAATGTCCGCCGTGAGATCGTCCGCGTCCTCCTGTCCGCGTCCGTCCCTGTTCATCTTCTGCAGGTTTCGCGCCATGATCTGCCCTAACTCATACAGATTGTCTGCCGCCTCCAGCCACCGTTCTTTTTCCACGGTGTATCCGATTTCTATTTTCTTCACGGCTCATACCTGCCTTTCAAATCGCCCCATGAAGTGGGCGGCCCACTCGGTCGTTGCACCCTCTTGGTCGCCCCAGGGGAGGGCAGAGGGCGGGAGGTCCGGGAAATAGGCCCTGTCTCTTATACACATCTGACGCTGCCGACGAAGCTAGAAGTGTAGATCT
>ENA-OZFE01000084-OZFE01000084.1-human-gut-metagenome-genome-assembly--contig:-NODE-84-length-44217-cov-20.460849_pt1 | contig 44217 bp, 35 predicted proteins | sample MGYA00245077_ERZ653627 | MGnify/ENA primary metagenome ERZ653627 (study PRJEB26926, sample SAMN06165121) | human gut metagenome | biome: ENVO:00009003; feature: ENVO:2100002; material: ENVO:00002003...
GCCACCAGACCCACGAGCATCACCAGTCCGATCTGGAAGTAGATGTTGTTCTCCAACCCGCAGACCCAGATGCCGAGGTAGGCGCCGATTCCGGCCACGGGAAGCGAGAGGATCACCGCCACGGGCACCGACCAGCTCTCGTACTGTGCCGCAAGGAACAGGAAGACGAAGAGGAACGCCAGGGCAAGGACCACTCCGGTCTGGCCGCTCACGTGCTTCTCCTGATAGGAAAGGCCGCTCCACTCGACACCCACGTTGGCCGGGAGGTGCTCATCGACGATCCGCTCGAGGGCATCCATCGCCTGACCGGAACTGTATCCGTGGGCCGCCTCGCCCGAGATGGTCGCCGCATTAAACATGTTGAAGCGCTTGATCGTACCCGGACCGGTCGTATAGTCGGTCGTACCGAGCGCCGTCACGGGGACCATCACCCCGTCGGCCCCGCGCACGAAGAAGAGGTTCAGGTTGTCACGCCGCGCACGGTAGGGGGCCTCGGCCTGGATGTAGACGCGGTAGATGCGGTTGAAGAGGTTGAAGTCGTTGATGTAGACCGACCCGGTGAAAGCCTTCATCGTCGAGAAGATGTCCGACATCGAGACGCCCAGCAGCTGGGCCTTGTCGCGGTCCACGTCGTAGTAGAGCTGCGGAATGTCGCTTTGCATCGAGGTCGAGAGCCCGGTGAGTTCGGGCGTCCGCTCGGCATAATACATCAAGGTATCGACGGCCATCTGCAACTGTTCGTAGGTCATGTCACTGCGCGCCTCGAGCACCATCTCGAAACCGCCCGACTGGCCCAGACCCGGGATCACCGGCGGCGTCGAAAGGTAGACCTTGCTCTCGGGATAGCGGGAGAACTCCTCCCGCACACGGTTCATCACCTCGCTGATCTCCTGCGTCTCGCGCTCGTCCCACGGCTTGAGGATCACCGTCAGCTGGCTGTGGGCCTGGTTCGACCCCACACGGGGACTCGAACCCGTCACGTTGAGCACGTGCTCGACATTGGGATCCTTCATCAGGAAGGCCATCGCACGGTCGGTCACCTCCCTCGTGCGCTCGATGGTCGCACCCTCGGGCAGCTCCAGTTCGACGGTGAAGTAACCCTGATCCTCCTGCGGCATGAAGCTCTGCGGCACCAGGCGGTTCATCAGCCAGATGCCGATGAGCACGATGCCGAAGGCGGCGAACATCCGCCGCGAATGGCTCAGCGCACGCACGATCGACTGGCCGTAGAAACGGTTGCCGCGCGCCAGGAAGTAGTTGATGTAGCGGAAGATCTTGTTTTTCTTCTCGCCGCTCTCGGGACGCAGGAAGAGCGAGCACATCACCGGGCTGAGCGTCAGCGCCACGACCGTCGAGATGATCACCGACACGGCGATCGTGATGGTGAACTGGCGGTAGAGCTGGCCGGTGATGCCCGACAGGAAGCTCACCGGGACGAACACGGCGCACAGCACGAGCGACATGGCGATCAGGGCTCCGCCGAGGCTGCGCATGGCCTTCTTGGTGGCCTCGTAGGGCGAGAGGTGCTCCTCGTTCATGATGCGGTCCACGTTCTCGACCACGACGATGGCGTCATCGACGACGATACCGATCGCCAGGATCAGACCGAGCAGCGTCAGCAGGTTGAGCGAGAATCCGAAGACGAGCATCACGCCGAACGTACCGATGAGCGAGATGGGCACGGCGACGATCGGGATGAGCGTGGCCCGCCAGCTCTGCAGCGACAGGAAGACCACAAGAATCACCAGGATGAGCGCCTCGAACAGTGTCCGGTAGACGTGATGAATCGACTCCGAAATGTAGGTCGTCATGTCGAACGGGATACTGTAGGTGATGCCCTCGGGGAAGTTGCGGCTGATCTCTTCCATGGTTGCCTTCACCGATTCGGCCACCTCGATGGCATTGGCGCCGGGCAGCATGTAGATATCCATTACGGCCGCGTTGCCACCGTCGATACCGCTCTCCGTACTGTACGACTGCGCCTCGAGCGAGATGTTGGCCACGTCGCGCAGGCGGATGATCGAACCGTCGGGATTGCCGCGGACGACAATCTCCTCGAACTGGCTCACCGACGACAGACGGCCCTGGGCCGTGATCGGGATCGTCACATCGACCCCCTCCATCGGAGCCTGGCCGAGCACGCCGGCGGCCGATTCGCGGTTCTGGTCCTTGAGGGCCTTCTGCAGGTCCTGCACCGTCACGCCGAGGTCGGCCAGCTTGTCGGGCTGTACCCAGATCTGCATGGCGTAGTAGCGGCTGCCGACGTTCGATACGCGCCCCACGCCCGGGATACGGCGCAACATGTCCAGCACGTTGAGCGTGGCGTAGTTCGAAAGGTAGATCTCGTCGAATTTCGGATCGGACGACAGCAGCGTGATGGTCATCAGCTTGCTCGAGGCCTGCTTCTCGACCGAGATGCCGTTCTGCACGACCTCGGCCGGAAGGCGCGCCTCGGCCTCCTTGATGCGGTTCTGGATATCGACGGCCGCCAGGTCGGGATTCGTCGCGATGTCGAAGGTCACGGTCACGGAGAAGCCTCCGGAGTTCGAACTCGACGACTCCATGTAGATCATGCCCGGCGTACCGTTGAGCTCCTGCTCGATGGGGGTGGCCACGGCCTGCGTCACGGTCTGCGCATCGGCACCCGGATAGGTGGCCGAGACCTTCACCACGGGGGGCACGATCTGCGGATACTGATCGACGGGGAGCAGCATCAGGCCGATGGCACCCACGATGACGATGATGATGGAGAGGACCGTCGAGAAGACGGGCCTGTCGATGAAAAAGTCGCTCTTCATGGTCTACTCCTCGGTGTTAGCGGGTTGCTCCTCCTTGCGTACGGCGGCCACGGGCTCCACCTTCATGCCGTGCGAGAGTTTGTGGTAGCCCTCGACGACGATGCGTTCGGTGGACGAGAGGCCGCGCTCGATGACGACGTTGTTGCCGGTGATCTCGGGCCCCGTCTCGACGAAACGCTTCTCGACGACGCTGTCCGGACGCACCACATAGATATAGGCTCCGCCCTTCTCGATCACGAGCGCCTTCGACGGCACCACCACGGCATCCTCACGGACGTCGAGCAGCAGCTTCACCTTGGCGAACTGGCCGGGCAGCAGGATGCGGTCGGGGTTGGCCATCTCGGCACGCACGGAGAAGGTTCCCGTCTTGGGATCGACCTGCGGGTCGGCGAAATCGACCAGGCCGCGGTAGGGATAGACCGAGCCGTCGTCGAGCGTTACGGTGATGTAGGGGTTCCACTTGCGCGTGGTGTCCTTCTGTCCGAGATTGACGTTGCGCGCACGGCTGTGGAGGTAGTCGAGGGCCGTCATGCTGAAATCGACGCGCACCGTGTCGCTCTTGACCACGGTGGCCAGCAGCGACTTGCCGCTCGGTCCGACGAGCGTTCCGATATCGACGTTGCGTTCGGAGATGTAGCCCGACACGGGCGACTGCACGGTGGTGTAGCTCAGCGTCATCTCGGCCTGCGTAAGGTCGGCCTCGCAGACCACCACGTCGGCCGCGGCGCTCTCGTAGGCCGCCGTGGCGTTGTCCAGGTCGAGCTGGCTGGCGGCATTCTGCTCGTAGAGCGGGCGGATGCGGTCCAGGTCGCGCTTGGCCTTGACGGCCTGCGCGCGGGCCTTTTCGAGCTGCGCCCTGGCCTTGTTGGCCCGGGCGCGGTAGAGCTTCGGGTCGATCACGAAGAGCGTCTGCCCGGCCTTGATGTAGGTACCCTCGGCAAAGAGCATCTTCTCGAGATACCCCTCGACGCGGGCACGGATCTCGACGAACTGCTGGGCGCGGATGCGGCCCACGTATTCGCCGTAGATATTGACATCCTCGACCGTCACCGGCTCGACGGCCACCACGGGCAGCACGACCGGCACGGGGCGCGGCCGCAGCCAGAGGTAGAGCACGCCGCCCACGACGGCCAGTCCCGCCACCAGAGCGATCCAGCGCCTGGGGGTCATCTTCACCCGCACGCGCGGCATGTGCTCCGACATTTCACGCTTGAGTTTTTCCAGATTGAGACTCTTCAAATCCGGTTTCATTTTGTCCAAATTCATACGCGGTTCGGTTCTTCAGTTTTCATGCGGCAGGGCCGCGACTCCATCCGGAGTATTCTCCCGAGAGGGTCAAACCCCGGGCCAAGCCGCCCCAAAAAATCGTAAATCGGTTATTTCCAACCCGATAATTAATTCGGGCGGCAAATATAGTGAAAATTTCCGTGGAATTATTCCACACCTTCCGGGGAGTTATTCCACAACTGCACTCCACACCGGGCGAACCATGCCCCGCAACAAGGTCCGGACAACCCTCCGCGAGCATGCCGCCGCGCGGCGCCGCGCGGCGCCGCACGTCTCCGACTGTTCCCGAAAATACTTTTTTTGATCCCGAAACTACATTTTCCTTTCGGCCTGCACACCTTTTTTCGTATATTTGTCTCCGAATCCCAAAATCCAAACCGATACGCCCCGCCATGAACAGAAACAGAAAAAAGAAATGGATCGTCACCGGCTCGATACTGCTCGTATTCTGTGGCGGTCTGTGGCTCTATAACCGCTACGGCAAGACCGACGGCCCGATCGCCCCGACCGAAGCCCCCGTTGCAACGGGACAGAAAAAGATCCTCAACGTCAATGGCCTCGTCCTGCGGCCGCAGACCTTCACCGACGCCATTTCGGTCATCGGCAACCTGCTGCCCGACGAGGAGGTGGACCTCTCGTTCGAGACCTCCGGCAAGATCGTGGAGATCAACTTCCGCGAAGGCACCCCCGTCCGCAAGGGCGACCTGCTGGCCAAGGTCAATGACCGGCCGCTGCAGGCGCAGCTGTCGCGCTACGAGGCGCAGCTCAAGCTGGCCGAAGACCGCGTCTACCGCCAGAGCGCCCTGCTCGAGAAGGACGCCGTCAGCCAGGAGGCCTACGAGCAGGCCCGTACCGAACTGGCGATCCTCAACGCCGACATCGCCATCGTCCGGTCGAACATCGCCCTCACGGAGCTGCGCGCACCCTTCGACGGGGTGATCGGACTGCGCAACGTCAGCGAGGGAGCCTACGCCTCGCCGAGCGTCGTCGTGGCCAAACTGACACGGATCGCCCCGCTCAAGATCGACTTCTACATCCCCGAACGCTACGCCAACCAGATCCGCCCGGGCACCCCCCTGACCTTCACGGTCGAGGGGCGCAACGAAACCTTCCGGGCCATGGTCTACGCCACCGAATCGAAGATCGACCCCACGACCCACCTCTTCTCCGTGCGGGCCCACTACCCCAACACGCAGGGGCTGCAGCTCCTTCCGGGCCGCTTCGCCACCGTGCACATCCAGCTGCAGGAGATTCCCGACGCAATCGCCGTACCGACCGAGGCGATCGTACCCGAAATGGGCGTGGCGCGTGTCTTCCGCTACCGCAACGGCCGCGCCGAGGCCGTCGAGGTACAGACCGGCCTGCGCACCGACGCCTCGGTGCAGATCCTCTCGGGGCTCGAGCCCGGCGACACGGTGATCACCTCCGGCACGCTCCAGCTCCGCACCGACCTTCCCGTGAAACTCGACGCCGTCGAATAACCCCCGCGCCGTATGAACATCTCCGAACTGAGCATCCGCCGCCCGGTGCTGGCCACCGTGCTGACGATCATCATCCTGCTGTTCGGCTTCATCGGATACAGCGCTCTGGGCGTGCGCGAATACCCGAGCGTCGATAACCCGATCATCTCGGTATCGTGCTCCTATCCGGGTGCCAACGCCGACGTGATCGAGAGCCAGATCACCGAACAGCTCGAAAAGAACATCAACGGCATCCCCGGCATCCGCTCGCTGTCGAGCGTCAGCCGCCAGGGACAGAGCCGCATCACGGTCGAGTTCGAGCTCTCGACCGACCTCGAAACCGCCGCCAACGACGTGCGCGACAAGGTGTCGCGCGCGCAGCGCTACCTGCCGCGCGACTGCGACCCGCCCACCGTCTCGAAAGCCGACGCCGACGCCACGCCGATCCTGATGGTCACGATCCAGAGCGCCAAACGCTCGCTGCTCGAGTTGAGCGAAATCGCCGACCTGACGGTCAAGGAGCAGCTGCAGACGATCAGCGACGTAAGTTCGGTGGAGATCTGGGGCGAGAAGCGCTACTCGATGCGCCTGTGGCTCGACCCGGCGAAGATGGCCGGCTACGGCATCACGCCGATGGACATCAAGAGCGCCCTCGACCGCGAGAACATCGAGCTGCCGTCGGGCAGCATCGAGGGCAACACCACCGAGCTGACCATCCGCACGATGGGACTGATGCACACCACCGAGGAGTTCAACAACCTGGTGGTCCGCACCGAGGCGGGGCGCATCATCCGCCTGAGCGACGTGGGACGCGCCGAACTCGGCCCGCAGGACATGCGCAGCTACATGAAGATGAACGGCGTGCCGATGGTCGGCGTGGTGGTGATCCCGCAGCCGGGCGCCAACCACATCGACATCGCCGACGAGGTCTACAACCGCATGCAGACCATGCGCAAGGACCTTCCGGCCGACATCGTCACCGGCTACGGATTCGACAACACGCGCTTCATCCGCGCATCGATCGACGAGGTGAAACAGACCGTCTACGAGGCCTTCGTGCTGGTGATCATCATCATCTTCCTCTTCCTCCGCAACTGGCGCGTGACGCTCATCCCGTGCATCGTCATCCCGGTATCGCTCATCGGCACCTTCTTCCTGATGTACCTGGCCGGCTTCTCGATCAACGTCCTCTCGATGCTGGCCGTGGTGCTCTCGGTCGGCCTTGTGGTGGACGACGCCATCGTGATGACCGAGAACATCTACATCCGCATCGAACGCGGCATGACCCCCTTCGAGGCAGGTATCGACGGTGCGAAGGAGATCTTCTTCGCCGTGATCTCGACCTCGATCACGCTGATCGCCGTCTTCTTCCCGATCGTCTTCATGGAGGGCACGACCGGGCGCCTGTTCCGCGAGTTCAGCCTCGTCGTCTCGGGCGCCGTGCTGATCTCGACCTTCGCGGCGCTCACCGTCACGCCGATGCTCGCCACCAAACTGCTCGTGCGCCAGGAGCGCAAAAGCTGGTTCTACACCCGCACCGAACCCTTCTTCGTCGGGCTCAACAACCTCTACAGCCGCACCCTCTCGGCCTTCTTGCGCCGCCGCTGGCTGGCCCTGCCGCTCGTCGCCGCCACCCTCGGTCTGATCGGCTGGCTCTGGAGCACGATCCCCTCGGAGATGGCCCCGCTCGAGGACCGTTCGCAGATCACGATCAACACCACCGGCTCGGAGGGCGCCACCTACGAATACATGCGCGACTACACGGAGGACATCAACCTGCTGGTCGATTCGCTCGTTCCCGAGGCCCGGGCCGTCACGGCCCGCGTGTCGAGCGGGCGGGGCAACATCAGCATCGCCCTCGACAGCCTGGCCGGACGCACGCGCAGCCAGATGGAGATCGCCGAGGAGCTCTCGGCGGCCATCCGCACGAAGACCAGGGCCCGCGCCTTCGTACAGCAGCAATCGACCTTCGGCGGGCGGCGCGGCAACATGCCCGTGCAGTACGTGCTCCAGGCCACGACAATCGACCGCCTGCAGGAGGTGCTGCCCGAATTCATGAAGCGGGTCTACGAGAGCCCCGTCTTCCAGATGGCCGACGCCGACCTGAAGTTCAGCAAGCCCGAGGCGCGCATCACCATCAACCGCGACAAGGCCAACCTGATGGGGATCAGCACGCAGGACATCGCACAGACGCTCCAGTACGGACTCAGCGGCCAGCGCATGGGCTACTTCTACATGAACGGCAAGCAATACGAGATCCTGGCCGAGATCAACCGCCAGCAGCGCAACAAGCCCGCCGATCTCCGGTCGATCTACCTGCGCAACGACGAGGGCACGATGGTGCAGCTCGACAACCTCATCACGCTCGAGGAGAACGTCGCCCCGCCGCAGCTCTACCACTACAACCGCTTCCTCTCGGCGACGATCTCGACGGGTCTGGCCAAGGGCCGCACCATCGGCGAGGGTCTCGACGAGATGGACCGCATCGCCCGCGAGGTGCTGCCCGACGACTTCCGCACGGCGCTGGCCGGCGACTCGAAGGAGTTCCGCGAGAGCTCGTCGAGCCTGATGTTCGCCTTCCTGCTGGCCATCGTGCTGATCTACCTGATCCTCGCGGCACAGTTCGAGAGCTTCAAGGACCCGCTGGTCATCATGCTCACCGTGCCGCTGGCCATAGCCGGGGCACTGGTCTTCATGTGGGGTGCCGGGCAGACGATGAACATCTTCAGCCAGATCGGCATCATCATGCTCATCGGCCTGGTGGCCAAGAACGGCATCCTGATCGTCGAGTTCGCCAACCAGAAACAGGAGGCCGGCGAACCGAAGATGCAGGCCATCCGCGATGCGGCACTCCAGCGCCTGCGCCCCATCCTGATGACCAGCGCCTCGACCATACTGGGCCTGCTGCCGCTGACGGTCGCCACGGGTGAGGGAGCCAACGGCCGCATCGCCATGGGCGTGGCCGTCGTGGGCGGCATGCTGGTCTCGACGCTGCTCACGCTCTACATTGTCCCGGCCATCTACAGCTACGTCTCCACGGACCGGAGCAAACGAACGAAAACCGACAACGCATGAAACGAACGTTCTTCACGCTGATGCTGCTCGGGCTTGGCCTCAGAGCGGCGGCCCAGGAGCTGCAGACGCTCCGCGAATACCTCGAAGCGGGACTCGAGCGCAACTACGACATACGGATCATCCGCAACGAGGAGCGCATCTCGGACAACAACGCCACGGCGGCCAATGCGGGCAAACTCCCGACCATCGACCTCTCGGCCGGATACACGGGACGGCTGGACAACGACCGCACAACGCCGCGCGGGGGCGACCCGGTCACCGAAAACGGGATCTACAACCAGACGTTCGACGTCGGACTGGCGGTGAACTGGACCCTTTTCGACGGCTTCCGCATCCGCGCCGAGTATGCGAAACTCGAGGAGCTGAAGGCCAAGGGCGCCCTGCAGACCCGGCTGACGATCGAGGAGTTCATCGCCTCCTTCACGGCCGAATACTACAACTTCGTGCAGCAGAAGCTGCGCCTGGGCAACTACCTCTACGCCATGGCCCTCTCGCGCGAACGGCTGCGCATCGCCGAAGAGTGGTACCGCGTGGGCAGTTCGGCGCGGCTCGACGTGCTCCAGGCCCGCGTGGACTTCAATGCCGACAGTTCGCAGTACATGTCGCAGCAGGAGGCCGTCACCGCCTCGCGCATCCGCCTCAACGAACTGCTGGCCAACGAGGAGCTCGACCGGAAACTCAACGTGCGCGACTCGCTGATCGCCATCGACGCCGACCTGGAGTGGGAACGCCTCATGACCCGAACCCGCGAGACGAACGCCTCGCTGCTGCTGGCCGACCGCGACAACACGATCTCCGAACTGGAACTCGAGAGCATCCGCTCACGCAACTACCCCTACCTGAAACTGCAGGCCGGATACGGCTACACGCACAACCGCTACGGCGGCGGGGCGAACCGCTCGAACGGCACGCTGGGGCTGAACGCCGGGGTGCAGGTGGGTTTCACGATCTTCGACGGGAACCGCCGCCGGGAACAGCGCAACGCCCGAATCGGCATCGAGAACACCCGTCTGACGCGCATGCAGCTCGAGCAGTCGCTCATGGCCGACCTTGCGACCTTCTGGCAGGCCTACCGCAACAACCTCGAGGTGATCCGCCTCGAAGAGGAGAACCTTACGGCCGCCCGCGAGAACTACCGCATCGCCATGGAGCGCTACCGGCAGGGCGAACTGCCGGGCATCGAGATGCGCGAGGCGCAGAAGAGCCTGCTCGACGCCGAGGAGCGCATCCTCACGGCACAGTACAACACGAAACTCTGCGAGATCTCGCTGCAGCAGATCAGCGGCAACGTCACCGTCTACCTGCAATAGCGTCCGTCACGCAACGCATCGATACGGGGCATGCGGCCCCGGACCGCATGCCCCGTCCGTTCCACAAAGCCCTGCTCCTTCACGGCCTCCGTCCAAGCGTCCCGCCCCAAGTGCCAGCCTGCCGTATCTTCCGGCAGCCGACCCGCTGCCGCCCCCGTAAAACGGGCTGCGGCCCCATCCATCACCCGACCCGCCCGCAGGAAGAGCTTTCCGACCAAATATTTTCCATTGGAAATTTGTTTTATTGGAAAATATTACACACCTTTGCACCGGAAACAAACAACGAACCGAAAAAAACATGAACAAACTGCTGCTGGCGGCATGGGCCCTTCTCGCGACGGCCGGAGCCGCAACCGCACAAACCGAAAACGACACGAAGATGAAACCGATTGCAATGACCCGGGCCGACTTCCTCCAGAAGGTGGCCGACTACGAAAAGAATCCCGACACATGGCATTACCTGGGCGACAAGCCTGCCGTCATCGACTTCTACGCCTCCTGGTGCGGTCCCTGCCGGGCGCTGGCCCCCGTACTCGACGAGCTGGCCGCCAAATACGGCGAGGAGATCTACGTCTACAAGATCGACGTGGACAGCGAGCAGGAGCTGGCCTCCGTGTTCGGCATCCGCTCGATCCCGACGCTGCTCTTCATCCCGACCGAAGGCAACCCGCGGATGGTGACCGGCATGCAGCCGAAGAACGTTCTCGAACAACAGATCCGGGAGATCCTCCCCGCACGGTAATGGCCCTGACGATCGACCCGGGGCTCTGCCCCCAAAACCATGCCTGCCCGCTGGTGAAGCTCTGCCCCGCAGGGGCCATCTCGCAGACGGGACACGGCCTGCCGGTGATCGATGCCGCCCGATGCATCGAGTGCGGCAAATGCCAGCGACACTGCGGCAAACAGGCCGTCCGCAAAGCAACGGAAAATGAAACTGCTGTGTAGGATCCGCGACCTGCAGCACGACATCACCGCCTTCGAGGCGGCATTCGAACGCCGCAACGGGATCAACCTGAACGAAGGCATGGCACTCTGCACGCTCGCCGGACGGGGATGCCTCCCGTCGGGGCAACTGGCCGATGCACTCGGGCTCTCCCCTTCGAACACCTCGAAGGTATTGCGCTCGCTCGAAGGCAAAGGGCTGGTCGCCTGCAGCTCGGGGAGCAGAGACCGGCGGCAGATATGCTACACACCGACAGGCGCCGGACTCCGTCTGATGCAGTCGATCGGCTGCCGGACGGACGATCTCCCGCCTTTGCTGCGCGAGGTTCTCGACCGCTGACCGATGCGGCCGCACAGGGACTGCCGAAAAAAAGCAGCCGTATTCACGGCGGGATATCCTCCCCGGGAGAGGGTATCCCGCCTTCATTTACGGGATTTTACACTTTTCGGCCAAACGGCGCGACCGCACTACGATTTTGCCGGCTTTTCATCCAAAAGGTAATAATTCGACGCAAAATTCGGATTTTCGATTAAAAAACACTATATTTGTAAAATCCGAAAAAACCGCAACCCTATGGCCAATCGAGAACTCTTGCTCGGAGATGAAGCCCTCGCACTGGGCGCCCTCCATGCCGGTCTGTCGGGCGTCTACGCCTATCCCGGCACCCCCTCCACCGAAATCACGGAATACATCCAGAACCACCCGCTCGCTGCCGAGCGAAACGTCCACTGCAAATGGTCGGCCAACGAGAAGACCGCCATGGAAGAGGCCCTCGGCATGTCGTTCTGCGGCAAACGGGCGCTGGTCTGCATGAAGCACGTCGGCATGAACGTCGCCGCCGACGCCTTTGTCAATTCGGGCATGACCGGAGCCAACGGCGGGCTGGTGGTCGTCGCGGCCGACGACCCGTCGATGCACTCGTCGCAGAACGAACAGGACTCGCGCTTCTACGGCAAATTCGCCTTCATCCCGGTCTTCGAACCCTCCACCCAGCAGGAGACCTACGACATGGTGCGCTACGCCTTCGACTACTCGGAGCGCTCCCACATCCCCGTACTGATGCGCCTGACCACGCGCATGGCCCACTCGCGCGCCGTCGTCGAGACGGCCCCGGCCCGCGAGCCGAACGCCTACGCCTGCCCCGCGCCCGAACGCATGCGCCAGTGGGTGCTCATGCCGGGCAACTCGCGCGTGCGCTACAACACGCTGCTCGAGGAGTATGCCCGCTTCGAGGAGGAGGCTGCCGCCAGCCGCTTCAACACCTTCCGCGACGGGGCCGACCGCTCGCGGGGCATCATCGCCTGCGGCATTGCCTACAACTACCTGATGGAGAACTATCCCGACGGCTGCCCGCACCCCGTGCTCAAGATCGCACAATACCCGCTGCCGCGCGCCGAAGTCCGCCGGCTGGCCGCGCAGTGCGACTCGCTGCTGGTCATCGAGGAGGGGCAGCCGCTCGTCGAGGAGCAGCTCCGCGGCATTCTGGAGACCCCGCTGCCCATCCGCGGCCGCATGTCGGGCGAACTGCCCCGCACGGGCGAACTCACCCCCGACAGCGTGCGCCGCGCCCTCGGACTGGAACCCCACGAGGCCCATGCCGCCAGCCAGATCGTCGTGCCGCGTCCGCCCGCCCTGTGCCAGGGCTGCGGCCACCGCGACATGTACACGGCACTGACCGAAGTGGTCCGCGAATACGACAACGCCCGTGTATTCAGCGACATCGGCTGCTACACGCTGGGCTGGCTCGCACCGTTCCACGCCATCGACACCTGCGTGGAGATGGGCGGATCGATCACCATGGCCAAAGGCGCCGCCGATGCGGGCCAGCACCCCTCCATTGCCGTCATCGGCGACTCGACCTTCACCCACTCGGGCATGACGGGTCTGCTCGACGCCGTAAACGAACAGGCCAACATCACGGTCATCATCTCCGACAACCTCACCACGGGTATGACGGGCGGACAGGACTCGGCCGGAACGGGCCGTCTGGAGCAGATCTGCGCCGGCATCGGCGTCGATCCGGCCCACATCCGCGTCGTAGTGCCCCTGCCGCGCAACCGCGAGGAGATCGCCTACCGGGGTGTCTCGGTGATCATCCCGCGCCGGGAGTGCATCCAGACCGCCAAACGCCACAATGCGGCCAAAACCGCCAAGAGCGCCGAATAAACCGCAGCCCGGCACCCCGCCCGTCGTCGGGCGGGGCCCGGGCCTGAAGTCGTGAAACCAAAAACTACGCAACACATGAAACGCGATATCATCCTTTCGGGCGTCGGAGGACAGGGCATCCTCTCGATCGCCACCGTCATCGGACGGGCCGCCCTCGCCGAAGGGCTCCAGATCAAACAGGCCGAAGTCCACGGCATGAGCCAGCGCGGCGGCGACGTGCAGTCGAACCTGCGCATCTCGTCGGAGACGATCCACTCGGACCTGATCCCGCAGGGCGGCGCCGACATCATCATCTCGCTCGAACCGATGGAGGCCCTGCGCTACCTGCCGTGGCTCTCGGCCTCGGGCTGGGTGATCACCAACACGGCCCCCTTCGTCAATATCCCGAACTATCCCGATGCCGGGGCGCTCACGGCCGAACTGAAGGGGCTTCCCCACGCCGTGGCCCTCGACATCGACACGCTGGCCCGCGAAGCCGCTTCGCCCCGCTCGGCGAACATGGTGCTGCTGGGCGCCGCCGCCCCCTTCCTCGGCATCGAGGCCGGGAAGTTCGAGGCCGGCATACGCGACATCTTCGCCCGCAAGGGCGAGGCCGTCGTGGAGATGAACCTCAAGGCATTCCGCGCCGGCTACGAGGCGGCCCGAAAACAGGCAGAGCGATGAACGTACCCTTCGACCGGAGCATCCTCCGCACGGCACTCGAGCGGATGGACATCGCGGACATCGCACAGGCGACGATCCGCCAGTCGGGCGACATCGCCCGCATGATGGAGCGCGACACGCAGACCGAATTCCTCCACCTGGAGATGGGCGTCCCGGGACTCCCGCCCGAACGTGTGGGCGTCGAGGCCGAATGCGCCGCCCTGCGCGCCGGTGTAGCCTCACAGTATCCCAACATGTTCGGCATCCCGGAGCTCAAGGAGGCGGCATCGCGCTTCCTTCGGGCTTTCCTCGACATCGAAATCGCCCCGAAGGGATGCATCCCGACCGTCGGCTCGATGCAGGGGAGCTACAACACCTTCCTGCTCTGCTCGCAGCTCGACCCCGCGAAGCGCAAGATCCTCTTCATCGACCCGGGCTTCCCCGTACAACGCAGCCAGGTGCGCATCCTGGGCATCCCGAGCGAGTCGTTCGACATCTACGACTACCGTGCCGAGAAACTCGGCCCGAAGATCGAAAGCTACCTGGCGGCGGGCGACGTGGCGGCCATCGTCTACTCGAACCCCAACAACCCGGCGTGGATCTGCCTGACGGAGGACGAGCTGCGCACGATCGGCGAACTGGCCACACGCTACGATGCCATCGTCATCGAGGACCTCGCCTACCTCTGCATGGACTTCCGCAAGCCGCTCGGCCGCCCCTTCGAGGCCCCCTACCAGGCTACCGTGGCCCGCTATACGAAGAACTGGATCCTGATGGTCTCCGGATCGAAGATCTTCAGCTACGCCGGGCAGCGCATCGCCATCGCGGCCATCTCCGACGGACTCTTCGGCCGCGAATACCCGGCCCTGCGCGAACGCTACAACATCGCACGGCTGGGCGACGCCTTCGTTCTGGTCTTCCTCTACGCCGCCTCGTCGGGCACGAGCCACTCGGCCCAGCACGCCCTGGCCGCCATGTTCCGCGCGGCGGCCGACGGCACGCTCGACTTCGTCGGCGAAACCTCCGAATATGCACGCCGCGCCCGGCTCACCAAGGAGATCTTCCTCCGCCACGGCTTCCGCATCGTCTACGACAAGGACCAGCACGAGTCGGTGAGCGACGGTTTCTTCTACACGATCGGCTACGGCGGGATGACCAGCTCGGAACTGCTGAGCGAGCTGCTGCTCTACGGCATCTGCGCCATCTCGCTCACCTCGACGGGCAGCCGCCAGCACGGCATCCGCGTCTGCATCTCGCAGATGAACCGCCCCGAACAGTTCACCCTGCTCGACGAACGGCTTGCAGCCTTCGCCCGGGACCACGCCTGAAAAACACGGAATCGACATGCGACTCACCACACCCGCCGAAGCGGTAAAACTGATCCGCTCGCACCAAAGCGTCTACATCCAGGGCAGCACCTCGATCCCCGAGGTGCTCGTCCGCGCCATGGCCGACCGCGGCCCGGAACTCGAGGGCGTCACCGTCTACTCGGGCTTCGCCGTCGGGCGCGCCGACGCCCCCTACTGCCGCCCCGAATACCGCGAATCGTTCCTCGTGAACAGCCTCTTCGTGGCCAACAACATCCGCCGCTGGCTCGCCGACGGCTACGGGCAATCGACCCCTGCCTTCCTGGGCGAGATCCCGGGGCTGTTCCGCGACGGCACGCTGCCCGTCGATGTGGCGATCCTCAACGTCTCGCCCCCCAACGAGGAGGGCTACTGCTCCTACGGCGTCTCGGCCGACCTCGCGGTTTCGGCCGTCGAGTGCGCCCGGACGGTCATCGCGCAGATCAACCACGCGATGCCCTTCTCCTACGGCGACGCCCTGATCCACACGTCGCGCATCGCCGCGGCCGTCGAGGTGGACGACCCGCTCGTGGAGGTCCCGACGGCCGTACCGACCGAGATCGAACGCCGCATCGGCGCCCACATCGCCGAGTTGATCCCCGACGGAGCCACGCTCCAGATCGGCGTCGGCGGCATCCCGAACGCCGTGCTGGCGGCCCTGGCCGATCACAAGCACCTCGGGCTGCACACCGAGGCGATGACCGACGGCGTGCTGCCGCTGATCGAGAGCGGCGTGATCGACAACTCGCAGAAGCGCGTCATGCCGGGCATATCGGTCGCCTCGCTGGCCCTCGGCTCACGCCGGCTCTACGACTACATGGACTACCGCAAGGACCTGGTGATGAAAGACGTGGCCTGGACCAACGACCCGTTCCGCATCCGCGAGAACCCGAAGGTCATGGCCATCAACTCGGCCGTGGAGGTCGATCTCACGGGACAGGTCTGCGCCGACTCGGTCGGCACGCGCATCATCTCGGGCGTCGGCGGCCAGCACGACTTCATGTACGGCGGCTCGCTCTCGGAGGGCGGCAAGACCTTCATCGCCATTCCCTCGACGACCCCCAAGGGCGAATCGAAGATCAAGGCGCTGCTCACGCCCGGCGCCGGCGTGGTGACCACGCGCCACATGATCCAGCACGTGGTCACCGAATACGGAGTGGCGCACCTGCGCGGACGCAACCTCGCCGAACGGGCCCGGGCGCTGATCGCCATCGCCCACCCCTCGGTCCGCGAGGAGCTGGAACGCGCCGCCGCCGAACGCTTCGGCTACTCGTTTCTCCGCCTGCACTGACATCCGGGTCCGGGGCCTTCGGGCTCCGGACCTTTTTTCACCCGCACATCCATCCGCCATGTACCGCAAATACCTCTTCTTCGACCTCGACGGCACGCTCACCGACTCGATGCCCGGCATCACCCGCTCGGTGCGGTACGCCCTGGAACGCCTCGGCATCGAGGTCCCGGACCTGCAGTCGCTCGTCCGCTTCGTCGGCCCGCCGCTCAAGGAGTCGTTCATGACCTTCTACGGCATGACCGCCGCAGAGGCCGAACGGGCCGTCGCCCTCTCACGCGAATACTTCGTACCAAAGGGCATGTTCGAAAACAAGCTCTACGCCGGGGTCCCGGAGCTGCTCGATGCCACCCGCCGTGCCGGCTGCATGAACGTCATGGCCACCTCGAAACCCGAGCCGTTCGCCCGACAGATCGCCGCACACTTCGGCATCGACACCCGCTTCGAACTCATTTCGGGCAGCACGCTCGACGGAACGCGAACCACGAAGGCCGAAGTAATCGGCCACGCACTCCGCACGCTGGGCATCACCCCCGAAGAGGCGGTGATGATCGGCGACCGCCGCCACGACATCGAGGGGGCCGCCGCAACGGGCCTCACGGCGATCGGCGTCCGCTGGGGTTACGCCCCCGAGGGCGAGCTGGAGGCAGCCCGGCCGGCCGCCATCGCCGACGATATCGACGCCCTGCGCCGCCTGCTGCTCGAGGGGAATCCCTCCTGACGCGGACTGCGAAACCGAACAGGCTCCCCGGCCGTCAAGGGGCGCTGCTGCCCGCCCGGACAATCGCAACGACAGGAGACCGTACGACCATCGAAGCTCCGAATCTGCCGCGAAGCACGCCCCGAGTCGGTTCCGCAGGACGAAACACCGGCAATCCGGAGGTCGTACAATCCGAAAAAACGATTTGTATTATTGTTTTTCGATAAAAAACGATCGTCTTTCGGATTTATTTGTTACCTTTGTTTTCCGATATGGCCCCGACAATAATGAATTATCTTATCTCCCCGAAGATCCCTGATGCAGCGCACATATGATCATCAAACTCGAAAATCTGAACAAAACCTATAACAACGGCTCTCCGCTCCACGTCCTCAAGGGCATCAACCTCGAGGTCGAACAGGGCGAGCTGGTCTCGATCATGGGAGCGTCGGGCTCCGGGAAATCGACCCTGCTGAACATCCTCGGCATCCTGGACGACTACGACAGCGGCTCCTACTACCTGGCCGGTCGCCTGATCAGGAACCTCACGGAGACGCAGGCCGCCGCGGCCCGCAACCGGATGATCGGCTACATCTTCCAGTCGTTCAACCTGATCAGCTACAAGAACGCCATGGAGAACGTCGCCCTGCCGCTCTACTACCAGGGCGTGCCGCGCCGCAAGCGCAACGCCATGGCCCTCGAATACCTCGACACCCTCGGTCTGCGCGACTGGGCCGGGCACATGCCCAACGAGATGTCGGGCGGACAGAAGCAGCGCGTGGCCATCGCCCGGGCGCTGATCAACCGCCCGCAGATTATCCTGGCCGACGAACCCACGGGGGCCCTCGACAGCAAGACCTCGCAGGAGGTGATGGACCTCCTGCGCCGGGTCAATGTCGAGATGGGCATGACGATCATCTGCGTCACGCACGAACAGGCCATCGCCGACCAGACGGACCGGATCATCCGCCTGACGGACGGCGTCATCGGCAGCATCACCGAAACCGGACTGGGAAGACGATGAGGGAGCTGCTGCTGGAGATATGGACCTCGGTGCGGAGGAACAAGCTGCGCACCTTCCTCACGGGTTTCTCGGTCGCGTGGGGCATCTTCATGCTCGTCATCCTGCTCGGCTCGGGCAACGGGCTGAAGAACGGCGTGGAGTCGAACTTCGGGGACTACGCCACCAACTCGATCACCCTCTACGGAGGCTGGACCTCGAAGGAGTGGAAGGGCTACGACCGCGACCGCCGCATCCGCCTCACGAACCGCGACCTGGAGATCCTCGAAAAGGAGTTCCCCGAGGTCGATGAGGTAGCGGCCAACTCCTGGCTGTCGTCGAAGAAACTTGCCTACGAGGGCAACTTCATGGAAGCCTCGCTGCGCGGTTCGCTGCCCAAGGTAGCCCGGATCGAGGGGATCCAGATCGCCAAAGGGCGCTTCATCAACGAAGCCGACATCCGCGAGTACCGCAAATCGGCGCTCATCGACGAGGAGACGGCCCTCGTGCTCTTCCAGGGCGCCGATCCGCTCGGCAAGTTCATCCGCGTGGACAGCCTCGTCTTCAAGGTCGTGGGCGTCACGAAGGGCGACGCCATGCGCAACAGCGCCACCTGCATCATTCCGCTCACCACCGGACAACTCGTCTACAAGGCCAACGAGCCCTATATCAACGACGCCATCATCACGGTCAAGGAGATCCGCACGGACCGCGAGATGGAAGAGTTCGAGCGGCGAATCAAGAGCCGCCTGGCCGCCGAGCACGACTTCGACCCCACGGACGACAGTGCCATATGGATCAACAACACCATGGAGCGCGTCAAGGACATGATGATCGTCTTCGGGGGCATCAACCTCTTCGTCTGGATCATCGGCCTGGGCACGCTGCTGGCGGGCGTCGTCGGCGTGAGCAACATCATGCTCGTGACGGTCTCGGAGCGCACGGCCGAATTCGGCATCCGCAAGGCCCTCGGGGCCAAGCCCCGGTCGATCATCCGGCTGATCCTCACCGAGTCGGTCATGATCACCGCAGCCTTCGGCTACATGGGCATGGTGCTCGGCGTGGCGGTGATGGAGGCGGTGAACTACTACATGACCCAAACCCCGGCCGACGCCTCGGAGACGGGTTTCGCCCCGACGATCTTCCTCGACCCGACGCTCAACCTCGGCGTGGCCGTAAGCGCCACGGTGGTGCTCATCGTCGCGGGGATCATCGCCGGATACGTCCCGGCCTACCGCGCCGCCCAACTGAAAACGATCGACGCCTTGCGCTATAACAAATAGAGACGATGGGATTCTTCGACACAGACCGCTGGAACGAAATCTGGCAGACGATCCGCCGGAACCGCAAGCGCAGCATCATGACGGCGCTGGGCGTCTTCTGGGGTATCTTCATGCTCACGGTGCTTCTGGGTGCCGGCATGGGGCTGGGACGCCTGTTCCGGGCCCAGCTGGGCGAGACCTCGACCAACACGGTGCTGATGAACACCGGGCGCACATCCATCCCCTACAAGGGCATGCCTACCGGCCGGGGATGGAATCTCGAAAACGACGACGTCGAGGCCGTGAAAAAACTCCCCGAGGTGAAATACGCCACCGGCATGGTGTGGGCCAACCAGTTCTACGCCAGCCACGGCGACCGCAAGGGCGAATACTACGTCATGGGCCACATGCCCGACTACCAGAAAATCAATCCCGAGAAACTCGTCTACGGACGCTATATCAACGACCTGGACATGGAGCGCAAGCGCAAGGTCTGCCTGATCGGCACGCAGATCTGGAAGGACCTCTTCCCCGGAGGCGAGGACCCGACGGGCAAGAAGATCCTGCTCCAGGGATCGCAATTCACGGTCGTAGGCGTTCTCAAGCGCCAGAGCAACATGATGACGTTCAGCGACGTGGAGCGCACGATCATCCTCCCCGCCACGCTCGTTCAGCAGATGTTCGGCATGGGACGCACGATCCACATGCTGGCCGCCGTGGGCCACAACGACGTACCGCCGCGGATCCTCGAGCGGGCCGTCAAAACTCCGGTCTTCACACGCCACATCATCGCGCCGGACGACCCCCGTGCGGCGTGGGTGATGACCACCGCGGAGTTCATCACCAAGGTGAACAGCCTCTTCTGGGGCATCGGGCTGCTGACCTGGATCGTGGGTCTGGGTACGCTGCTGGCGGGCATCGTCGGCGTGAGCAACATCATGCTCGTGCTGGTCAAGGAGCGCACACAGGAGATCGGCATCCGCCGCGCACTGGGCGCCCCGCCGCGCGCCATCATCTCGCAGATCCTCTCGGAGAGTTTCGTGCTGACGTTCATCGCCGGGGTGCTGGGGCTCACGGCCGGCGTGGGGCTGCTCTCCGTCGCCGACTCGATCTACCAACAGGCCGTCGTCATCGCCCAGGAGGGCACCGACGTCTCGTGGCAGATCTCCTTCCAGACGGGCATGCTCTCGCTGGCGATCCTCATCGCCGGGAGCCTGCTGGCGGGCGTCATCCCCGCAGGCCGCGCCCTGAAGATCAAAGCCGTGGATGCCATCCGCGAAGAATAGACGCAAAAACAAACAAATACCGCATAAGTCATGAAGAAAGTGCTGAAAATTTTCCTGGGTGTGCTCTTCGCCGCACTGCTCATCGGGACCTTCGTGTTCCTGTGGCAGAAAACCCGTCCGGCAAAGGTCGTCTATGCGATCGTGCAGCCCAAAACGGACACACTGAGGCAGTACGTCGTCGCCACGGGCAAGGTGCAGCCCCGCGACGAGGTGGAGATCAAGCCCCAGATCTCGGGCATCATCTCCGATGTCTACAAGGAGGCCGGCGAAAAGGTCCGCCAGGGCGAGGTCATCGCCACGGTGAAGGTGGTCCCGGAGATGGGGCAGCTCTCGAGCGCCGAGTCGCGCGTCTCGGTGGCCGAGATCTCCCTGGCGCAGGTCACCCGCGAATACGAACGCACGAAGGCGCTCTACGAGAAGGGCGTCGTCTCGGCCGAGGAGGCCGAACAGGAGCGCACGGAGTTCGAGAAGGCCGAGGAGGAGCTGCGCAACGCCCGGGAGAACCTCGAGATCGTCAAGGAGGGCATCGCCAGCCGCTTTGCCGAGCTGAGCAACACGCAGATCCGTTCGACGATCGACGGCATGATCCTCGACGTACCGATCAAGGTCGGCAACTCGGTGATCCAGGCCAACACGTTCAACGACGGCACGACGATCGCCACCGTGGCCGACATGTCGAACATGCAGTTCCAGGGCAATGTCGATGAGACGGACGTGGGCAAACTCCACGAGGGCATGCCCGTGAAGCTGACCATCGGCGCCCTGCAGGACGTCGAGCTGGACGCCACGCTGGAGTATGTGGCCCCGAAGTCCACGGAGAGCAACGGCGTGATCCTCTTCGAGGTGAAGGCCGCCGTACAGATTCCCGAAGGGGTATTCGTCCGCGCCGGATACAGTGCCAACGCCAGCATCGTGATCCAGAGCCGCGACGGGGTGCTGACCCTGCCCGAGGCATGCGTGGAGTTCGAGGGCGACAAGACCTATGTCCAGACACTCACCTCTCCCGCAGATTCGGAGGAGCAGACCTTCGAGCGGCGCGAGGTCACGATCGGCCTGTCGGACGGCGTGAACGTCGAGATCACCGGAGGCATCACGGCCGACGACCAGGTCCGCGGCGCCCGCATCGATACCAAATAACCGCAACCTCTATCCGCCATGAAAACCCGTATCGTCGCGGCATGCGCCGCCGTCTGGCTCGCCGCCCTGCCGCTCCGCGCACAGCAGACCGATCCGTCGCCCGCAACCCCGGCGGCTCCCGCCCCGGGAACTCCGTGGACGCTGGCCGACTGCATCGCCCACGCCCAGCAGAACAACACCCAGGTGCAGCAACGGCAGCTGCAGGTCGAGCGGAGCGACATCGAGCTCTCCACGGCCCGCTACAGCCGTCTGCCCGACCTGAATGCCTCAATCGGCGGCGACGCCTCCTTTGGACGCGCCCTGACCAGCGACAACACCTACCGCAACAACAACCAGACCTCGGGATCGCTCAACGTCTCCGCATCGATGCCCCTGTTCCAGGGCATGCGGATCAACCACCAGATCAAGGCCGGGAAACTGGACCTGGCCGCCGCAATCGAGGACCTCGAACGGATCCGCGAAGATGTGGCTATCAACGTCATGACGCTCTACCTGCAGGTGCTCTACAACAAGGAGATGGTCGGCGTGGCCGAACGCCAGCTGGAGCTGAGCACGCAGCAGGCGCTTCGCAGCCGCGAACTGGCCGCCGCCGGCAAACAGCCCGAATCGGCCGTCTACGAGAGCGAGGCGCTTGCGGCCAACGACCGCATGACGCTCACCCAGTCGCGCAACGACCTGCAGCTGGCGCTGCTCGACCTGAGCCAGGCGCTCAACCGCGAAAGCGCCGCCGGATTCGACATCGTCGAGCCGGTGCTCGACAGCGTGGCGCTCGAAACGCTCCACAACCTCGGCAACCCCGATGCGGTCTATGCCTACGCCGCCGAAAACCGGCCCCACATCCGGGCCGAGAAGCTGCGGCTCGAGAGTTCGGAGCACGCCGTGGACGTGGCCCGTTCGGCCCTCTACCCGACCCTCTCCCTTTCGGGCGGCTACGGCACGGGGGTATACAGTGCCGACGACACGAAGTTCTGGGCCCAGATGCGCCACAACAGCCGGGAGTATGTCGGCCTGTCGCTCGGTATCCCGATCTTCAACCGCCGCGCCACACGCAACAACATCCGCACGGCGCGCATCGCCGTACGCAGCCAGCAGCTGGCCGTAACGGAAGCCGAACGCGCCCTGCGCAAGGAGATCGAACAGGCGTGGTACAACGCCGACGCCGCCTATGCCAAGTACCGCGCGGCCGACGCCGCCTTCGCCTCATCCGAGGTGGCCTTCAGCTACGAACAGGCGAAAGCCGAAGCCGGCCGCTCGACCGTCTTCGACTTCAACGACGCCAAGACCCGCATGGAGAAGGCCGAAGCCGAAGCCGTGCAGGCCAAATACGAATTCGTCTTCCGCTCGAAGATCCTCGACTTCTACCGCGGCGAACCGCTCCGGCTCTAACCACGGTCCACACCCGAGCGGAGACCCCGACACGCAACAGCGTACCGGGGTCTCCGCTCCGTTTTTACCCGGTTCGGAAACGGAAAGCACACTTTTCGGGGCCGAAAGGCGGCAATCCGGAAAATTTGACCTACTTTTGCAACGATTTACAGTACGCAACGGATGGAATGGCTTAAAGCGCTCCTGGTCGAACATTCGGCCCTGCAGGCCGTCGTGGTGATCTCGCTCATCTCGACGATCGGCATCGGTCTGGGCAAGATCCGCTTCTTCGGCATCTCGCTCGGCTCGGCCTTCATCTTCTTCGCGGGCATCCTCGCCGGACATTTCGGGCTGTCGCTCGACCCCTCGATGCTGATCTACGCCGAGGATTTCGGACTGATCATCTTCGTCTATGCCCTCGGACTGCAGGTCGGACCGGGCTTCTTCAGCTCGATGCGGGCCGACGGGCTGCGCCTCATCTCGCCGGCCATTGCCGTCATCCTGCTCGGCACGGCGCTTGCCGTAGCCCTGAGCTACGCCTTCCGGGTCCCGATGCCCGACATGTCGGGCATCCTGTGCGGCGCTACGACCAACACCCCGGCCCTCGGCGCAGCCCAGCAGACCCTCCAGCAGCTCGGGCTCGACACGAGCGGCGCCGCACTGGGATGTGCGGTGACCTACCCGCTGGGCGTCATCGGCGTCATCCTGGCCATCGTCGTGATGCGCAAACTGTTCGTCCGCCCCTCAGACATGCCGGGGCCCGACGCCGAGCACAAGAAGAACATCTTCATCGCCAGCTACCACCTCACCAACCCGGCCGTCTTCGGCAAGAGCGTCCACGAGATCGCCTCCGAGAGCCACCACCACTTCGTCATCTCGCGGCTGTGGCGCAACGGACAGGTCTCGATCCCCACATCGGACCGCACGCTCGAGCAGGACGACGTGATCCTGGTGATCACCAACCGCGAGGAGGCCGACGCCCTGCGCCTGATCTTCGGCGAGCAGGAGCAGAAGGACTGGAACAAGGAGAATATCGACTGGAACTCGGTAGACGGGCAGCTCATCTCGCAGCGCATCCTCGTCACCCGTCCCGAGATCAACGGCAGGAAACTCGCCTCGCTGCGCCTGCGCAACAACTACGGCATCAACATCAGCCGCGTCTACCGTTCGGGCGTACAGCTGCTCGCCACGCCCGACCTGCGGCTGCAGCTGGGCGACCGGCTGACGGTCGTGGGCGAGGCCCAGGCGATCAAGAACGTGGAGAAGATCCTCGGCAACGCCGTCAAGAGCCTCAACGAACCCAACCTTGTGGCGGTCTTCATCGGACTCATCCTCGGACTGACGCTCGGAAGCATCCCCATCGCCATCCCCGGCATCTCGATTCCCGTGAAGCTGGGACTGGCCGGAGGTCCGATCATCGTGGGCATCCTGATCGGCACGTTCGGTCCGCGCATGCACATGATCACCTACACCACCCAGAGCGCCAACCTCATGCTGCGCGCCCTGGGTCTCTCGATGTACCTCGCCTGCCTGGGACTCGACGCCGGAACGCACTTCTTCGAGACGGTCATGCGCCCCGAGGGGCTGCTGTGGCTGGGGCTCGGATTCCTGCTGACGTTCGTCCCTGTGGTGATCGTCGGAGTCATCACGATGCGGATGCTGAAGGTCGATTTCGGCTCGCTCTCGGGACTGCTCTGCGGGGCGATGGCCAACCCCATGGCGCTCAACTACGCCAACGACTCGATCCAGGGCGACAACCCGTCGGTCTCCTACGCCACGGTCTACCCCGTCTGCATGTTCCTGCGCGTGATCGTCATTCAGGTGATGCTGATGCTTTTCCTGTAGCGGACGCACATCCCGACGACGAAGCGGAGGAAAGGGGATCGGCCGCCGCTCGCAACCCGGCCAGATCGCCGCTCGAAAGATTTTGGAAAACCCTCAGGTCGAAGGCCGGGATCACGGCCAGCACATGGTCGAAGACATCGGACTGGATGCCCTCGTACTCCTCCCACACCACCGTATCGGTAAAGAAATAGAGCTGCATCGGCAGCCCGGTCTCGGTCGGCTGCATCTGCCGCACCATCAGGGTCATGGAGCGGTTTACCGGAACTTCCTGTTGAAGATAGCGCACCAGATAGGCGCGGAAGATGCCCAGATTGGTCTGATGCAGGCCGTTGATGCGCCGCTCGCAGGTGCGTATCCCGTGCTCGGCGTTGTAGCGCTCGATCCGTTGCTCGGTCCGGTCGATGTAGTCGCGGATCAAGTCGATCCGACGGTAGCGGTCCAGCATTTCGGGCGTACAGAAGCGCACGCTCGTCATGTCGATCGACACCGAACGCATTACGCGCCGCCCGCCCGACTGCTGCATGCCCCGCCAGTTCTGGAACGAATCCGAGGTGAGCAGGTAGGGAGGCAACATGACAATTGTATTGTCCCAGTTGCGGATCTTCACGGTGGTAAGCGACACCTCCTCGACCGTTCCGTCGGCCCCGTACTTGGGAACCGAGATCCAATCGCCGACCTGCAGCATGTCGTTGGCCGAGAGCTGGATGCCCGAAACGAATCCAAGAATGCTGTCGCGGAAAATCAGCATCACGATGGCGGCCGAAGCGCCCAAACCGGTGAGCAACAGTTTCGGGGAGCGGTCGATAAGGATCGATACGACCAGGATCGTGCAGACAAGCATCGCCATCCCCTGGGCAGTCTGACGCAACCCCTTGATCGGCTTGTTCTGCCAGGCGGGGCGCGACGCCGCGATGTGAAAGAAGGCATACAGCAAGGCGTTAATCAGACGGAAAAACGAGATCACGACATAACACTGCATCAGCCGCAGGACGATGGTCCGGGCCTCGGAACGCTCCTCGAAAACTACGGGCAGCACGACGGCCAGCAGGATGGCGCTCAACACATGGCAGGCATCGCGCAGGACCCGGACGCTGAAGAGCGTATCGTCCCACTTGACACGGGTATGTTCGACGAACCGCCGCACACTCCGCACCAGGAGCAGCCGGCAAAGATAATCGAAGAGCACGGCGAAGAGAATGACCAGCAGAAAGGCGACCCAGCGGTCCCAGCCGCCGGAATCGGAGGAGACACCCAGCCAACCGAGCAGGATGTCGGTGCCACGTTTCAGAATCGATTGCATGCCCCTCCGCCCCGCAATTACCGGGCCGGAAGCGGCATCCCGCTACGGAAAGAGCAACCCGATCTCGCCCTCGAAATTGGGGGTGAAGATCCCCTTGCCCACGGAGCCGAGGATCTCCTCGCGGCTCCAGAAGCGGCCTCCGTCGAGTTCGTCACTCGGACATACCGTCCCGTCGTAGCAGGTACGGTGGACGTAGACCAGTTCGTACTCGCGCTCCGAGCGAAAGGCGTAGACCGCAATGCGTTCGGGAGTGAATTCCGTCACGCCAATCTCTTCGCGGACCTCGCGACGCAACGCCTCCTCGACCGTCTCGCCATAGGCGACGTGCCCGCCGACGGCCGTATCCCACCGCCCGGGTTGAATATCCTTCCAGTCGGGGCGCCGCTGCAGGTAGAGTTCCCCGCGGGAGTTGAACAGATGCAGGTGCACGACCGGGTGGAGTAGCATCGAGCCGCCGTGGCACTCGCCGCGCGTGGCGCTGCCGATGACACGGCCCGACGGATCGACCACCGGGAAAAGTTCCTGTGCGTTATCGCTTTTCATCTCTTGATCTCAAGATATCTTCACCAGCCTACAGAGCCGGCCCCGACTCGCGGGGCTGACCCACCTCATAGCCCAGCGAGCGCATCCACTCGACGGTGGCGGCATCGACCTGATCCGTACGGTCGGACCAGCGTCCGGCCTCGGAGAGGGTCTTCTTGCGCTGCTCGAGGGCCTCGCGCAACGGGAACGACGGGTGTGGCAGGGCGCTCTTCTCGGCCCGCAGCGTAGGCCGGATCCGCCGGTCGAAGACATCGCGCTGCGACGGGCGGCGGGCTCCCTCCCATCGGAAACCCTTGAGGTAGAGTTCCTGGTCGGCCGGAAGTTTGTCGATCGGATAGAGGTTCCAGACGGGATCCTGCCGGTAGACGATCGTCACGACCTGCTTGTCCTCGATGTAGAACGAACAGTCGCCGCTCTCGATGAAGCCCACATCGGTGATCTGGGGCGGTTCGCCGTCCTGCATGTAGTAGATCGTCTGCGCATTGCCGTTCACGTCGTTGCGGTAGATCTCGTTGTTGCGGAAATAGGAGGTCATCTCCTTGCCGGCCACCTGATTGTAGTGCGTCGTATCGAGCTGGGCCACCATCATCGGCGAGCCGACGAATTCGGCACGCACCAGCTGCTGCCGCTCGGTGTAGATGTCCATCACGTCGGAGGTCACCTGGTTGCTCTGGTTCCACAGCACGGGGTTGATGTAGAGGTGGATCGTCGAGTCGGTGCTGATCGCGGTCATCGAGTCGCAAACCGACTGGAAATCGGAACGGTAGATCCGCACGTCCCGATAGCCCTTCAGCAGGCGGTAGATCGAATCGCGGGGCGACGACGGCTCCTCCGCGCCGAGCGAATCGACCGTCGGTCGGGAGAGGCTGTCGGCCGTCAGCGAATCGGTCGCCAGCCGGATGAGCGAATCCTGCTCGACGGCATTCTTCTCCAGCAGCGAATCGATCTCCTGCAGGGCTGTGGAGTCCACCGGGATGGTCTTTCCCTTACGGGCCGCACGGGCCTGACGCGCCCTGAGTTTCGATTCGGCCTTAAGCCGGCGTGCCTCGAGGCGCTTCTCCTCGCGCTCCTTCTGGGCCATGAGCTTGGCCGTGGCCTTCTGTTGGCGGCGCTCGGCGATCTCGTCGAGTTCGGCCTTCCGGGCCTTCTCCTTCGCAGCTTTGGCCGCCGCCCTGACCTTGCGCTCCTGCTCCTTGAGATAGGCCTTGCGGGCATCGCCGACCAGCGTGTCGAGCGGATCGATCGCGGGAACGGAGAGCGAGTCGGAGCCGGCCGGATGCTGCGTCAGCAGCGAATCGGCCGGAACGCCCATACCGGTCGAATCGATCTCATGTCCCGGCAGATCGGAAGCATCGGGAAGTACGACGTCGGGAGCCTGGCCGTCAGGGGCCGTCTCCGCATCGTCACCGGTCGGAACGGGACGATCGCCGTCCGCGGGCAACGAAACGGCGCCGGCATCCGTCTGCAGACCGAGAGCCGCCAGCGAATCAGCCCGCGCCTGCTCGGCGGCACGACGTTCGGCAGCGCGGCGTTCGGCAGCCTCGTTGATCGTGAAGAGGTACATCGTATCGGCCCGCATGAAGAGCGAGTCGCCCTGCGAACGGTCGTAGCTTATGGCCGAGGGACGGTCGGTGAGCAGCGCATTGCCCGGCTCCTTCCAATACTCGCCGTACTCGCCGAAGGCCAGCACCTTGTGTTCCGTATCGTCGAGCTGGATGTCGCGGCGCAGGATGACGTGGTTGCGCATGCGGTAGAAGTCGATGCTGTCGCTCCACATCTCCTGCTTGTCGGTGAGCAGGTAGCCGTTGCGTGTCACGATGTAGAGCGTGTCGGCCTTCTCATAGGCCCCGCGGTCGGCGTAGAGGTAGTCGCCGTCGCGGTTCCAGATGTTGGTCCGGTCGTAGAAGAAAGCGTTGTCGGTGGCCATGTTGTAGACCACCGAGTCGCCCGTAAGTTCGTACTCGTCGTTGCGCATCTCGACCCGATCGACCGCAATCAGCTCCTTCGTGTCGGCGTAGTAGTAGCCGCGCACCGATTCAAGCAGGTTGTCGCGGTTGGTCAGCACGCCCCCGCCGCCGAACTCGCCGATGTTCTCTTTCGTGTTGAAGAGGAATTCGTAGGTATAGAGCGTCGCGTCGCCGTCGATCACCTTCACGATGTCGGAGTAGACCCGCGCCTCGTTCCGGTCGCCGTCATACTCGGCCCTGTCGCCGTAGATGTAGGTCGTATTCTTGTTGATGAGGACGTTGCCGAAGAACTCGATGCGCGTGTCCGAATAGCGGACGGCCGAATCGCACGTGATCACCGCACCGTTGTGCTGTGCGGCGAAATTGCCCACCAGGAATATCGCCGTATCCCCGGGAGCCACGGGGCCCATCAGATCCGACTTGAGGTCGATGAGCTTCTTCTCACCCTCCTCCCCGTCGGGAGCAGGCGTGCCGTCGCGGGCGGTCAGGAAACCGACCGCGGCCGAAAGGCAGATCGCGATGGACAGGAACCTCCGCATCCTTCGTTATTTCACCCAGTGTTTGTTCTCGAACTCGCCGTCGCGGTATTCGGGATCGATGAAGACGTACATACCGTCGATCTTCTTGGTCAGCCACTCGCGGAACACACGCTCCTGCTTGTCCTGCAGGGCCATCTCCTCGAGTCGGAGGTAGTCCGCGTTAAGCGAGGCGGTATGTGCCGGGATCACCTCCACCAGCTTGACAATCTTGCCCAGCTGGTTGCCCAGCAGGTCCTCGGTCAGGAAGGCGTCCGACACCTCTCCCGGCTTGAGCCGGATCAGCGCATTGTAGTCGTCGAGACTCTTGAAGCGGCCGAAGTCCTCCTTGAGGAACTTCGTGACGGTCAGCTTGGCGTCGAATGCCTGGTAGCGCTCCAGAATATCGTGGTTCGAGACGATGCCCCCGTTCATCTTCGAGGCCGCATCATCCGAAAAGCGGAGTGCCGCCTTCTCGAACGTAATCGAATCCTTGTGGATCAGGTCCGCGATGCTGTCAAGCTGATTAAGCGTCTCGCCCAACTCGGCACTGGTATACTCGGGACGCAAAACGATGTGGCGGAAATGATAGAGCTGGCCGCGCTTGTCGAGCAGCTGGATGATGTGGAATCCGAACTGCGACTCGACCACCTCGGAGATCTGGCCGGGCTTCATCGTCTCGAGCGTCCTGGCGAAAGCCTCATCCAGACCGGCCAGCGGCGTGGGGTCCATCTCACCGCCGCGAAGCGCCGCCCCATCGACCGAATACATGCGGGCCAGGTTGTCGAAACGCGCCTTGCCCGTAATGACCCGCTCGCGCATGTCGAGCAACCGCTCGCGGGCGCGCTGCTTGGCCTCCTTCATCGACTTGGGGAACTTCGTGATCTGGGCGTAGACATACTGGTCGGCGATCGTCGGCAGGCTGTCTTTCGAGAGCGACTTGTAGTAGCGCTCCACCTCGCCCGGAATCACGGTCACCTTGCTCACCACCTCGCGCTGCATGGCGCTGGCGTAGGCCTGCTCCTCGTAGCGCTGGCGGAGGATCTCGCGGATGTTGAAGATGGCCATGTGCTGCTTGGCCTCGAGTTTCGAGATCGAACCCTCCATATCGACCATCTGCTGCACCTGGTCCTCGACCTGCGAGAGGATATCGCTGCTGTTGATCTCCACCGAGTCGATCTGCGCCTGATTGTAGAGCAGTTTCTGCATCATGAGTGCTTCGAGCGCCTCGTTCATCGGATCGCGGTCCGAAGTGTAGCCCTCCTGCCGGCGCTGCTCGACGAGCTGACGCGCATAGTCGGCCACCTCGGAATAGACGATTGACGAGCCGCCCACGACGGCCACTACCTTGTCGAGCATCACCTGACGGCGCTGGCCGACCACCCCGGCCGCCAGCAGCATCAGGGCTGCCGCCAATATCCCTTTTTTCAACATCTTGCCTGTTTGCGTTTGTTTAGGTTATTTTTCCTTGTTCGGTTCCTTGTTCGGTTGTTCGTCCGCCTCGTGGTCGCGGCCGTAAATCCGGACGTCGCCGTCCTCACGGGCCTGTGCGTCCAGCTCCTCCTCGTGCCGGCGGATGATCTCGCTCTGGCGCCGGTTGAAGAGGATCCGGCGGATCGTCGGCCGCAGCCGCTCGAGCGGAATGGGCTCCCCTTCGCGGCGCACCTCCAGGATCTGGAAGTAGTAGCGCGAATGGCCGTCGCGCATCTCCTGCACGGCCGTCGTCCCGAGCACCGAGTCGTAGTTCTGCGACCGCAGCGTCGGCAGGTAGCTCAGAAACTCCGGAAAGTCGATCCACTGCTCGCGGAAATCGCTCACCTGGAAGTCGTTCTTGGCGCAGATGTCGCGGAAATCGCGCTGCTGCGCCTCCGAGGAGGAGGCCATCGCCGTCTTGAGCTTGGCCGCCTGCCGGTATCCCAGGTCGAAACGGACGATACGGCCCTTGACGATGGAGCGGTCGAGCCGGAAATCGGCCTTGTGCTCGCGGTAGTAGGCCGAGATCTCGTCGTCGGTGAAGACCGTGTCGATCGAGCGATCGACATAATACTGGTCGAGCTTGCGGATCAGCAACGCCTGACGGTACTCCTCGACCATGCGGTCGATGTCGTCGGCCGACGAGGAGAAGAGCACCTCGGCCTCCTTGAGCTTGAGCTGCTTGACCACCCAGCGGTCGATGTACTTGCGCATGAAGGCCGCACTGTCCTCGCCCGAAAGCCCCTGCGGCACGACCGAACGCAGGTCGCGCATGCGGAGCTCCCGGTCGCCGGCACGGGCGACGGTCTCGTCGCTGGTGAAATAGCGCGGCAGCTCCCGGCATCCGACCAGCAGCAAGGCGCCCACCGCGACCGTTATTTTCGCGCGCAAATTCATATTCCGAAGGGCAAAGATAGCCTTTTTACTCGTAATTAACGCAACATGGCGGCGTTTATTACGCAGCAGCCCGATTTTTCTCCGCCTCCTTGATCCGGCGCAGCGCCCGAAGCATCATCCGGCCCGAGACGATGAGCAGCGCCACGGCGACGACATAGACCGCCACGTAGACCACCCGGCTGTGGATCAGGTCGATCAGCAGCGTGTTGGCGTGTCCGGTGATCATCATCAGGTAGGCTACGGCATTGTTCATCGCATGGAGGATCATCACCGACCAGAGCGAGTCGGTCGAGATGTAGACATAGCCGAGGATCAGTCCCACGACGAAGGCGTTGATGACCTGCACGGGCTGCAGGTGCATCACGCCGAAGAAGAGCGCCGAGACGAGCCAGGCGAGCGTCACGCCGTAGCGGGCACGCAGCGTCCCGAGCACCAGTCCGCGGCAGATCAGCTCCTCGAGGACCGGGGCGAAGAGCACGAGCATGAGCAGCGTCCAAAGGCCGCGCCCGAGGTTGAGCGACAGGTCGGGGAGCTGCGCCAGCAGGGGTTCGAGCACCACGCCCGCGGCACAGATCAGCACGAAGCCCCACAGCAGCAGTGCGGGATTGAGTCCCCGCGTCGAGAAGCAGGCCCAGCGGCCGCGTCCCCCGCGCGCGCGACGGTAATAAAGGAGTCCGCCCAGCGCCGCAGCCATCGAGACGACGTAGACCACGGCATTGAACCGTCCGAGCGCCTCGGGCGCCATCGCCTTGAAATCGGACCCGGGGACGGCAAACTGCAGGAACAGCATGCCGAGCAGCCCGATCACGACCTGCGCCCCGAGCACCACGCCCAGCATGGCAAACAGGTCGCCGATGGTCGGGAACTTGCGCTCGGGGAGCCCCTGGGAGGCCGTCTTTGCGGCACCGCCCGTCCGCTCCTTCGCCGCTTCGGCTGCCGCATCCTTCTTTGCGCCGGAGGCCGGAGCCTCCGCTCCCGATGCCTGCCCGACCTCTTCCCGGCCCGCTGCCGGATCTCCGCTGCGTCCGGCGGAATGCAGTTCCGCCCGATCCTCCTTTTTCGCTTCCATAGTCTTGCTTAAAGTCAGTTCATTCCGTGTCCAAAGATAGTGCAAGCCCCCGGCAAAAACAAATTTCCCGCCACGCAATTTTGCACGACGATTGCGGAATTCCATTTAATTTCATTAAATTTGCCTGCTTATTATACGCATGAACGAAATTATGGCAAAGGTTATCGCATTAGCCAATCAGAAGGGCGGCGTGGGAAAGACCACCACGGCCATCAACCTGGCGGCATCGCTCGCCCTGCTGGGCAAGAAGGTCCTGCTGCTCGATGCCGACCCGCAGGCCAACGCCACCTCGGGACTCGGGTTCGACATCAACCTCGAGGGCATCTACGAGTGCATCGCCGGGCTGAAACAGCCCGAGGAGGTGATCCTCGCAAGCTCAGACGTGAAGAACCTCTGGGTGCTGCCCTCGTCGATCGACCTGGTGGCCGCCGACACGGAACTGCCCAAGATGGAGAACGCACACCACGTGATGAAGCGCATCGTCGATGCCGTGCGCGGGAAGTTCGACTACATCTTCATCGACTGCTCCCCCTCGCTGGGCTACACCACGGTGAACATCCTCACCGCGGCCGACTCGGTGCTCATTCCCGTACAGTGCGAATACCTGGCCCTCGAGGGGCTCTCGAAGCTGCTCAACACGATCCGCAAGGTCAAGAGCGGCCTCAACCCCGACCTCGAGATCGAGGGGTTCCTGCTGACGATGTACATGCGCAACCGTCTGAACAACCAGGTGGTGAACGAGGTCCGCGAACACTTCGGCCCCCTGGCCTACGACACAATAATCCAGCGCAACATCCGTTTGGGTGAAGCCCCCTCGCACGGGAAACCCGTCATGCTCTACGACGCAAGCGCCGTGGGGTCGGAAAACTACCTGAACCTGGCCCGCGAGTTCCTCAAGCGCAACCGGAAACGTCCGGCGGCACAGAAATAAACACCCCGCCACCGGCATCCGGCAAGCGGAGAGACGCAAACAAAGCAGACAAAGATATGAAACAGAAGGGATTAGGACGCGGACTGGACGCGATTTTCGGAAGCGATCCGATCGACATCAAGCTCAAGCCGATGAGCGAGATGGCCGAGATCGACATCGCCGACATCATCCCCAACCCCACACAGCCGCGCACGCAGTTCGACGAGGAGGCGCTCGACGAACTGGCCGACTCGATCCGGCAGCTGGGCGTTATCCAGCCCGTCACGGTCAAACGGACCGACGGCGGGAAGTACATCATCATCAGCGGAGAGCGCCGCTGGCGGGCCGCGCAGCGCGCCGACCTGAAGAGCCTGCCGGCCTACATCCGCGAGGTGGACGACGAGAACCTCCATGCCATGGCCCTCGTCGAGAACATCCAGCGCCAGGACCTCAACGCCATAGAGATCGCCCTCGGCATGCAGCGGCTCATCGACGAGTGCCACCTGACGCAGGACGCCCTCTCGGAGAAGGTGGGCAAGAAGCGGTCGTCGGTGTCGAACTACCTGCGCCTGCTCAAGCTCCCGGACGAGGTGCAGCTGGCCCTCAAGGAGGGGCTTATCTCGATGGGCCACGCCAAGGCCATCGCCGGCGCCCCGGCCGAACAGCAGCTGCGCGTACTGAAACGCTGCGTCAAGAAAGGGCTCTCGGTCCGGCAGGCCGAAGAGCTGGTCCGCACGCTGAGTGAAACGCCCGCACAACCCGCACAGTCCGAAGAGGAGGAGTATCCCGAAAGCTACTCGCGGCTGGTCGAGCTGCTCGAGCCCTGCTTCTCGCAGGAGATCTCGATCAAACGAACGAAAAACGGGGGCGGACGCATCGTCATCGGCTTTTCGGACGACAAGGACATCGAACGTTTCATCGAACGTTTCTCGCAGCGTTCCTAACGAATGGCAATGGCTGGATTCCGGTTCAAACTCCTCGCACTGCTCGCAGCATGCACGCTGTGGCTCCCCGCCGAAGCACAGCTCCACCGCGGCGCCCGCACGCTGGTGCGGGGCGGTCAGTTCGAAAAGCCGGACTCGCTCCAGCGCCAGCGCGACTCGCTGCGCGTGGCGGAGATCGCCCGGCAGATCGACTCGATGGCCCGGGCCGACTATGCCGCCGACTCGGCAGCCGTCGCCTCGCTGCGCACCGACGACCTCCACCTGCTCGACTCGCTGGCCGAAGCCCGCTTCGCCGCGGCCCGGCAGGGTATCGACACCACGACCCGCAGGCCAGCACCCCGCAAGCGGTGGTTCATGAGCGACTCGATGTCGCTCTCGAAGGTCTGCTGGCTCTCGACCGTCCTGCCCGGATACGGACAGGTCTACAACAAGCAATACTGGAAGCTGCCGATCCTCTACGGCACGGTCGGCACGGGACTGGCCCTCTTCATCAACGAAAACCGCAAGTTCAAGCCGCTCAAGCGCGCCTACGACGCCTACACGGACGTGAGCCTCTCGCGCACACCCGAGCTCGACGCCCTGCAGACGAAGATGATCCGCAGCAACACGCGGCGGCAACTCTACCTGGGCATCACCATCGCCTCGTACATCTACTTCATCGGCGACGCCGCGGTGAACTACTCGACCAACGACGTCTCGAACGTCAAGAAGGCCACGACACTGGCCTGCATCTTCCCGGGGGCCGGGCAGATCTACAACCGAAGCTACTGGAAGGTGCCGTTCGTCGTCGGCGGATTCGCCTCGATGATCTACTGCATCGACTGGAACAACCGCGGATTCCAGCGCTTCAAGAAGGCCTACAACCTGTTGGCCGATTACGAGCAGAATCCCGACAAATACCCCAACGGCCCTACCGACGAGTTCCAGGGCCGCTACTCGGCAAGCTACATCAAGAACATGCGCGACAACTTCCGCCGCAACCGAGACCTCTGCATCATCATCTCGGGCGCGCTCTACGCCCTGCAGATCATCGATGCACACGTTGATGCGCACCTGAAAGACTACGACATATCGGACGACCTCACGATGAACCTCGAACCGCTGGTGGACTATCCCTACATCCCCAGCATGAACGCCAACCGCCCGGTATTCGGGTTCAACATGAGTCTCAAATTCTGAACATGAAAAAGCTCCTGACCCTCGCGCTGCTGGTCGCCGTCTCGGCCTCGGCCTCGGCCCTCGACCGCAATCCCCGCAAAAAGAGACGCGACCGCAAGAAAGACCGCACCGAACAGACGGTCCAGCCCGCACCCGTTGCACCCGCCGTGCAGCCCGTAACCGACACGCTGCCCGAACCCAAGCCCGAACCCGAACCGCAGCAGACGGACCTCTCGCTGGGCTTCTCTCCCGAGCAGGCGGACTCGCTGGTGGCCGTATGGCAGGAGCGGCAGCAGCTGGAGTCGTTCGTGGAGTTCTTCGACCGGTTCGTGCTGGAGGACTCGACCTCGATGGCCACGGCCATCGCAGCCGACAAGACCCCCGACTCGGTATACACCCATCGCCTGCGTGATCTGGCCTCGCCGATTCCGCTGGCCTACAACTACATCGTCAAGGGGTACATCGACCGCTACATCAGTCCCCGCTACCACACGATCAGCCGCATCCTCGGCCTGTCGCAGTACTACTTCCCGATGATCGAGGAGGAGTTGCTGCGCGCCGACCTGCCCATCGAGCTGCGCGCCCTGCCGATCATCGAGTCGGCCCTCTCGGCCACGGCCGTCTCCCCCGCCGGAGCCGTCGGGCTGTGGCAGTTCATGCCCGCCACGGGCAAGAGCTACGGGCTCGAGATCAACTCGCTGGTCGATGAGCGCCGCGACCCGGTGCGCGCCACCGAAGCGGCGTGCCGCTACCTGAAGGACCTCTACGCCATCTACAACGACTGGACGCTGGCCATCGCCGCCTACAACTGCGGCCCGGGCAACGTGAACAAGGCCATGGCACGCTCCGGCGGCAAAACCTTCTGGGAGATCTACGACTACCTGCCCCGCGAGACGCGCGGCTACCTCCCGGCATTCATCGGCGCCTCGTACGCCTACACCTACCACCGGCTGCACAACATCGAACCCGAAGCGGCCCCCATCCCGCTGGCCGTGGACACGGTGCGCATCGACCACCTGATGCACTTCGGGCAGATCGCCTCGACGATCGACCTGCCCGTGGAGACCCTGCGGCTGCTCAACCCGCAGTACAAACTCGACATCATCCCAGCCACGACTCGCAGCTACACGCTCGTGCTCCCGCAGCGCAACGTCTCGCAATACATCGCCCACGAGCAGGAGATCCTGGCCAAGGACTCGATGTACCTGAAGGAGTACATCAACCCGGCCAACATCGAAAAGAAACGGCAGGAGCGCAGCGGAACGGTCTACGTCGTCAAGAAAGGCGACACGCTGGGCCACATCGCCCGCAAATACCACGTGACCGTCGCGCAGATCATGCGCTGGAACAAGCTCAAGAGCGCCAACAAGCTCCGCATCGGCCAGCGGCTCCGCATCGAAGGCAGATAACGGCATCCATGATCCCCGACCACGATACGATCGTCGCGCCGGCCACCGCGCCGGGCGGAGCCATTGCCGTCGTGCGCGTCAGCGGCACGGAGGCCCTGGCGTGCTGCGACCGCATCTTCCGCGGCCGGGAGCCGCTTGTCGCAGCCGCCGGATACACGGTGCACTACGGAACCGTGGCGGAGGGCGACCGCACGATCGACGACGTGCTGGCAACCGTCTTCCGCGCCCCGCACTCCTATACGGGCGAGGACTCGGTCGAGATCTCGTGCCACGGCTCACGGTACATCGTCGCGGAGATCCTCCGCCTGCTGCTGGCCGCCGGAGCCCGGATGGCCGCGCCGGGCGAGTTCACGATCCGCGCCTACCTGGCCGGAAAGATAGACCTCTCGCAGGCCGAAGCCGTCGCCGACCTGATCGCCTCCTCGTCGCGGGCCGACCATGCGCTGGCCACAAACCAGATGCGCGGAGGATACTCGGAGGAGTTGGAGGGGCTGCGGGACAAACTGCTGCAACTCACCTCGCTGCTGGAGCTGGAACTGGACTTCTCGGAGGAGGATGTCGAGTTTGCCGACCGCACGGCGCTGCGCGAAACGATGGAGCGTATCGCCGGGGAGATCGACCGCCTGCGCAACTCCTTCGCCCTGGGAAACGCGATCAAGGAGGGAGTCGCGGTGGCGATCGCAGGGGCCCCGAACGTCGGGAAATCGACGCTGCTGAACAGGCTGCTGAACGAAGACCGCGCCATGGTTTCGGAGATCGCCGGAACGACGCGGGACGTCATCGAGGAGCAGGCCAACATCGGCGGCGTGCGGTTCCGGTTCCTCGACACGGCGGGCATACGCGCTACGGGCGACCGATTGGAACGGATGGGCATCGAGCGCACGATGGAGAGCATCCGCCGGGCACAGGTGGTCATCCGGCTGCTGGACGCCCGGGATCTGGAGGGGGGCATTCCCGCCGCGGAATTCACGCTGCGGCAGGGACAGCGGCTGCTGACGGTCATCAACAAACTGGATGCGGCGCCGGAGGGGTTCCGCCCCATGGAGGGAACGATCGGCATCTCCGCCAGGCGGGGTGACGGGATCGAGGCATTGTGCCGGGCATTGCGGGATGCCGTGGACACGGAGGGGGTCTATCACGGCGAGACGGTGGTTTCGAACAGCCGCCACTACGAAGCCCTGACAGCAGCCCGGCAGTCGCTGGCAAGTGCACTGGACGGATTGGACCGGGGGCTTCCGGCAGACCTGCTGAGCGAGGAGATCCGCCCCGTGATCAGCCGCCTCGGGGAGATCACCGGCCGTGGAGCCATTGCTCCGGACGAGGTCCTCGAGAACATCTTCTCAAAATTCTGCATCGGCAAGTAACGGCTTGTAAACAGCCATAACCAACTATAACCATTTAGAATAAAGTCGCTGTATATCAGCGACTTTTGTTTTTGTGTGCTTTCCAGTTGCCATTTGGAGATCACGGATTTTCTCCATATTTTCCTACCATATTTCTACCGCGGAGCAAATTCCACGCAAGCCGAAATATCACACCGACGCATTAGTTGACGTGTGTTGACAATGGTTTACATGTGTGGACAGTTGGGGAAATTAGTATTTATGAAAAACGATGGAAAATAGAGGGAAAATATGGAGGTAAAAAGGATTTGTCAATGGTGCGGGAAACCCTTCATCGCCAAGAAAACGACGACCTGTTATTGCAGCCCACAATGCTCGAAACGGGGCTACAAACACCGCATGATGGAGCGAAAGATGGAGCTGCGCCACATGCAGGAGATGCTGGAACTGCGTTCGTTGCTGGAGAAGCAGGAATACTTCACCTTTTCGCAGGCTGCTCGTTTGATGGGCGTAAGCCGCCAGTACATCTACAAACTGGTCAAGGAGGAGAAGCTCCGCGCATCGCGGCTCAGCGGGAAGATGTCGTTGATACGACGGGCCGACATCGAGCTCATGCTCAAAAGCAAGCCTTATGAGCGGATGGTCCCGAAGGAAGATTTCAAGATAACGGAATACTATACCGCCGAGGAGATTGCCCAAAAGTACAAGGTCAACGCCAAATGGGTGTGGACCTACACCCGACAACACAAGGTGCCGAAGGTGCGTATCCGCCAGTTCAACTATTACAGCAAGAAACATATTGATGCCGCCTTTGCCAAATATGAGGTGGACTCCGACCTGACGGAATGGTACACTCCCGAAGATATTCAGGAGAAATACGGCATGACACGTGTCGCCATCCGTTCACATGTCTACCGCAACAATATCCCATCTAAAAAAGAACACGGGCAGATCTACTACTCGAAGCTGCACTTCGACCTCTCAAAGAGCAGTGCGGAGGAGAGCAAGGCCGAATACTACACCGTCAAGGAGGCGATGGAGCGGTTCCACCTCTCACGCGACGCGGTGTACGGCGTGCTGCAGTTCCACCAGATTCCCCGAGAGAAAAACGGTCGCTTTGTCCGCTTCCTGAAAGTGGAGTTCGACCGCGTGATGGGGGGGTCAAAAAGTTGCCCCGATTCCAATCCGCGGGAAATGATGCAAAATGATTTGCCGCTGACGCTGGTCTGCATGTTCTCATTCCCAACATTTGCCGTAAAATCAATATTAACCATAAAATTTTCATGTTATGCACGAATGTAAAACCGTAACACTGAGAACCCGCCCGCTCAAGGGACGGATGTTGTCTTTCTACCTGGATTATTATCCCGGCTACCGGGACAAGGAGACCATGAGGGTGATCCGCCACGAAACGCTGGGGATCTACCTCTATGCCGACCCGAAGAACAAGCGGGAGCAGAACTTCAACGAGGTGATGACCGAGAAGGCCGAGGCGATCCGCTGCCGCCGCTTCGAGTCGGTGGTCAACGAGCGCTACGACTTCTTCGACAAGTACAAGCTCAAGGCCGATTTTCTGGAGTATTTCCGCAGTCAGCTCCGTAAACATGACCCCAAATGGGAGTTCGTCTACCTCCACTTTCGCAACTTCGTACACGGCAAGTGCACCTTCGAGGAGATCGACATCGACCTCTGCAACAAGTTCCGCGAATACCTGCTGACGGCCAACAAGCTCAAGCGCAAGGGACGAATCACGCGCAACTCCGCATCGGGATATTGGTCTACATTCAGGGGGCTTCTGAAAATCCTCTACCGTAACGGGCTGATCCGCAACAACGTCAACGACTTCCTCGAAAAGATCGAGACCGAGGACGTAGTCAAGGATTATCTTTCAGTGGAAGAGCTCTACAAACTGGCCGAAACGCCTTGCAAGAAGCCCGTACTGAAGACGGCATCGCTCTTCTCCTGCATGACCAGCCTGCGCATCAGCGACATCCTCGCCCTCTGTTGGGAGGACATCGTGGACTACTCGGCCGGCGGCAAGTGCGTGCACATCGTCACCCAGAAGAACCGCGCCGAGGATATTATTCCCATCAGCGAGGAGGCGCTGGATCTGATCGGCTACAGCCCCGACAAGCGGGGGATGGTCTTCAAGGGGTTGCAGCGCTGCTGGACCCAGACCTACATGAAGGAGTGGATCCGCTCGGCGGGAATCACCAAGAACATCTCCTTCCACTCCTATCGCAGAACTTTTGCGACGCTGCAGGCGGCGGCCGGGACAGACATCCGCACCATCCAGAGCATCATGGCGCACAAAAGTATTACGACCACACAGCGGTATATCAAGGTAGTGGATGCCAACAAACGGGAAGCCAGCAAAAAAATCACCTTGATGCGGAAGAAGTGACGGGCGGTTTCCGGCCTGGTTTGACGGATAAAGTACGATTTTTGTTTGAAAATCGCACAAAAAGAGTGATAGTTAGCGTGACAGCTGCAACTATCACTCTTTTTTTTGTGACTATTCGGAATTACGATTATAACTTCACCTCCGTAACCATTACAAACAGTTGCGGATATGGCTAATACACTCCAAAAACGGGCTAAAAGAATAAGTCTGGTTCTAACCCTCGCGGCGGTCCTCTTTACCGTTGTCGATAACTACCTTTACCTATGCCACGACATCAACATCACGCCCGTGGCAACGCCCGTCATCATCATACTTGTGGTATCAATCGTTTTGTGCGGTGTGTTGCAACGGTACATCTACCGCTGGCTTATAAAATACTCGCTCTCCCCTTCCGCCAATCGGCAAAAGTTGGAGGCTGACAAAACAGAACGCACCCGGGCTGCTGTCACCGAGCAGGCCGAGAACCACGCTGAGACAATAGGAATCGAGACCGTCAAGGAGGCCACCAGGGTCGAAACGGGAATCACCGCCGGGCCGCACCGCGATCCCTATATGGAAAGATACAACCAGTTGCTGGAGGAGATGAAACAGCAGGAGGCCCGACGCCACGCCGAACTTATGGAGGCCATCCGCGAATATGTGACCGTCGCAACCGCGCCCTTCCTGTCGCAGAAGGCCCTCGACACCCTCCTCACCAACATCGAGCAGATGGCCTGCGGCCGGACGGACTCCTGCCTGCCGCTGCGCTCCAACCCGGAACGCCCGTTGCGGTCGCCGGAACTGCGCCACCTGGCATGGAACATCGGCGAACGGCTCCACCTCTCGCTCGAAGAGCGGGCCCGGTTCATCAAGCTATCGTTCCCTCACGAACTCAACAACGCCACCGTCGAATACCTGCAGCGCAACCTGCGTGTCGCAGTCCCGAGCCATATTCCAATCGACATCCCCGACGAAGGCGATTTCCGCTTCCATCTGGAGCTGATCAGCGTCCATCGGAAAAAATGAACCCCTGCTGATGAAAAAATGATTCCCGTCAGCGTTGGTCTGCGTGAATTCATTCCGTTGGTTTGCACCATGTTGAACCGCATAAAAACAATGACGACATGGCAAAGGACCAACTTACATTCAACGACCTGCCGACGGTAGTCGGCGAGCTGTGCGACCGGATCGCAAGCATGGAGAACCTGCTCTCGGAGAACATCTCGCGGCAGAGCGCACCGCAGGAGAACATGCACGTCCCGATGACGGTGCAGGAGGCGTGCGAATACCTCCGGATGCCCCTTTCGACTTTCTACTACAAGGTCAAGAAGGACAACATCCCCGTCATCAAACAGGGCAAGCACCTCTACATCTATCGGGACGAGCTGGACAAGTGGCTGGAATCGTCCCGCAAAACCCCGCCCGTGCAAAGCTTCGAGGAGGAGAACGAGGCCCTGATCGCCTCGCACCGCCGCAAACCCGAACCCAAAAACTGGTAGGCGATGGAAACGACAGACAACCATACGCCAACACCGGAGGAATTGGCCCTCTGCATCGAGGAGTCGGCCGTGCGGGCAGCAGACGCCTGCGAGCAGTCGCCCGCCGTGCTGTGGGTGGACGGCTCCGTGATCGGGACACTGGGCAACTTCAGCGCCTCGATCGGGAAGGCCAAGAGCAAGAAGACCTTCAACGTTGCGGCCCTCACCGCGGCGGCCCTGACGAACGGCACGGTGCTCCACTACCGAGCCTCCTTCCCCGAGGAGAAGCGTGGCATCCTCTACATCGACACCGAGCAGGGACGGCCCCACTGCCAGCAGGTACTGCGGCGCATCCTGCGGTTGGCGGGACTGCCCGAGGAGCAGGATCCCAACAACCTGGTGATGCTGACGCTGCGCAAATTCCCGCCCGACATGCGGCTGGCCATTGTCGACCATGCCATCGGCACCATCCCCCACCTCGGTCTGGTGATTATAGATGGCATCCGCGACCTGCTCTACGATATCAACTCGCCCAAGGAAGCGACCGACATCATCTCCCGGTTCATGCAGTGGACCGACGACCGGCAAATCCACATCCACACCATCCTGCACCAGAACAAGAATGATGAAAACGCACGCGGCCACATCGGCACGGAACTCAACAACAAGGCAGAGACCGTCATGCAGATTGAAGTGGACAAAGAGGAGCGGTCGATCAGCGTGGTGGAGGCAATCCATATCCGCGACCGTGAGTTCGAGCCCTTCGCCTTCCGCATCAACAGCGAGACGCTACCCGAACTGGTGGAGCCCTACCAGCCGCGAAAGCGGGGCGCGGGGCGTCCAGCCAAGGGCCCGTTCGACCCGGCACGCGACATTCCCGAGGATGTACACCGCGCGGCGTTGGATGCCGTTTTTGCGGAGGGCAGCATCGGCAGCTACCGCGAATACCAAGAACGGCTAAAAGAGGGCTATGAGCTGCAGGGCGTAAAGTTCGGGGGCAACCATGCAACCAAGGTTGCGGCGTTCCTCCGGGAACAGCATATGGTCATACGGGAAGACAATGCCTACCGGCTCAACCCCGACCTCCGGATTTGATTCCGACTTTACTTTATTGCCGGGGCGTATATATAGAATAAAGCATAACTGCCGGAGCACAGGGCCTGTTTTCCCGCTCCCTCTGTTTCAGGAAATCGGAACGGCACCGTCCTACGCTGCCGATACAGTTGCCAATCACCCTTGTATATCCGGTGCGGGTCGCAGTCCAAAGCCCGACACGAAGTGTTGCGAGATATGCCAAGGTATAACCTCACTCCGTTGCGGTTGTACATTGGCGCTCCTGCCGGCTTCCGTTTGTTGCCGGTACGCTGCTCGCAGGCTCGCACCTTTTCATCCATTATAACAGATGACTTTCATGGAACACGAAACGATAGAACAAAACAATGCTTCCAACGCGAAGAGAACGGTATTCATCGGGGCCAAGGTAACGCCCCAGCAGAAAGAAGAGATCCAGGTGCGGGCCCGGCAGTGCGGCATAACCGTTAGCGACTACCTGCTGGCACGGGCATACGGCTACACACCTCGGGCAAGACTCACCCGTGAGGAGGCCGCCCTGCTGCAGGAGCTGGACGGTTGTCGCTCCGACCTGATTAGGTACACCTCGGCGCTTCAAGGAATGTCCACAAGCCAACGGCTCACCCTGTTCAACCAGGTCCCCTTCATGGCCGGATGGTTCCATAAACTCCGTCCCATCGCCGAGGCGGTCAGCGACTTTCTGACAGCCGTCCGTGAGCAGAACCGAGTCCCATCAGCCCCAAAATCAGAAGAAGAAAAATGATTGCAAAAGCCAAAGCCATATCTTACGGTATCAATGACCTTCGTTATATTACTGGCGAATCAAAACACAAGAAGCATCCGGAAA
>ENA-OZFE01000093-OZFE01000093.1-human-gut-metagenome-genome-assembly--contig:-NODE-93-length-41505-cov-20.244077_pt1 | contig 41505 bp, 40 predicted proteins | sample MGYA00245077_ERZ653627 | MGnify/ENA primary metagenome ERZ653627 (study PRJEB26926, sample SAMN06165121) | human gut metagenome | biome: ENVO:00009003; feature: ENVO:2100002; material: ENVO:00002003...
TTCATCGTCGTGATCGCCTCGTTCGTGACGATCATCCAGATGCTGATGCAGGCCTTCGTGCCGGCGCTCTACGCCTCGCTGGGCGTCTTCATCCCGCTGATCGTGGTCAATTGCATCATCCTGGGCCGTGCCGAGGCCTTCGCCTCGAAGAACTCGCCCGTCGATTCGATCATGGACGGTATCGGCATCGGCATCGGCTTCACGCTGTCGCTGACCGTGATCGGAGCCGTCCGCGAGGTGCTGGGCAGCGGAGCGCTGTTCGGCATGCCGCTCGGAATCTCCGACTACACGCCGCTGGTCTTCGTCCTTGCTCCCGGCGGCTTCCTGACGCTCGGGTACCTGATGGTTCTGTTTAACAAGTTAGCCAAGAAGTAAGCCATGGAGATCTCCTATTTCGCCATAATTATCGGCGCCATCTTCGTAAACAACGTCGTACTGGCGCAATTCCTCGGCATCTGCCCCTTCCTCGGCGTCTCGTCGAAGGTCGAGACCTCGCTGGGCATGGGTGCCGCCGTGACCTTCGTCATGGCCCTGACGGCTCTGGTGGCCTGGCCGATCCAGACCTACATCCTCGTGCCGCTGCACATCGAGTACATGCAGACGATCGTCTTCATCCTGGTGATCGCCGCGCTGGTGCAGATGGTCGAGATCATCCTCAAGAAGGTCTCGCCGGCCCTCTACCAGGCGCTGGGAATCTTCCTGCCGCTCATCACGACCAACTGCGCCGTGCTGGGTGTGGCCATCCTGATGATCCAGAAGGAGTTCAACCTGCTGCAGAGCGTAGCCTACTCCGTCTCGACGGCGCTCGGTTTCGCCCTGGCCCTGGTGCTGTTCGCCGGTATCCGCGAGCGGCTCGATTTCGAGGACGTGCCCAAATCGCTGCGCGGCGTACCCATCGCGCTGATTACGGCCAGCATCCTCGCCATGGCGTTCCTCGGCTTCTCGGGTCTGGTATAGCCCGAAGCCGCAACGTAAACCGAAAGGCCCGGAAGAGCATGCTCTTCCGGGCCTTTCCATGTGGTATCGGGCCGACGGTACTCCGGTTGCGGGGACGGGGCCTGTCGCTGCCCGGGTCCGTTGCAGTCCGGTTGCCGCCGAGGGGCGGACAACCGCCCTCGGGCATCTATCGCCCGTCGTCGGCCCCGTCGGTCAGCCAGCCGATCGTCAGCCGCGTGAAGCAGATCTTGTAGCCGTTCTCGCCGTCAGCAACCTCCGAGAGCAGCCCGATGGCCCCGTCGGCCAGGCGGGTGAGCGCCGAGTAACCCGAGTAACCCTCCCACACGCTCTTGCGTACGGGCCAGGTGCGCCCTTCGTCGTAGCTCAGGGCTACCGAGACGTTGCGGCGCTGTGCCGTGTCGGCCGGTATCGAGTGCAGCAGCCTGTTGCGCGTGGCCCCCTCCTCCTGCAGCGAGTAGCGGAGCAGGTCGCCGTTGCAGGCCGGGTCGGGCAGGTCGCGCCATTCGGCCGCCTCGCTCCACGTCTTGCCCCGGTCGTGCGATATGGCGTAGCGGCGGTAACCCCGGTCGGGATTGCGGATACTGATCAGCCAGCTGCCGTCGGCCAGCTCGGCCAGCTTCGACTCGTCGCCGCAGTCGGATGCCGGAGTCGGGAGCAGGCGCCACGTCCGCCCGCCGTCGTCCGACTGGCAGACATAGTTGTAGAGCGGCGGCCACTTCTCTCCGGTGTGGTGGGCTGCGACGGCGAAGAGCAGGGTGCCGTCGCGCAGCTGGAGCGCACGCCCCGAGCCGGCGAACAGACCCGAGACGGGAGCCGCTGCGGGGTTGTCGCACTCCGGGCCGTAGATCTGCGGCGTGATGCATTCGGGGGCGCTCCAGGTCAGCCCGTCGTCGCTGCTGCGCGAGATGTTGATGTCGAGCGGGCGCTCGGCCGTCGAGGCCCACAGCCCGCAGCCCGAGGCGCAGATGCAGAGGATGTCGCCCGAGGTGCGGTCCACGACCAGCGCGGCGTCGCCGTAGCCCGTCTGCGGCGTGTGCTGCGCGATGACGATCTGGGGACCCCATGTCCGCCCGTTGTCGGTGCTGCGGCGCACGACCAGATCGATCAGGTTGGGCAGGTCGCCCTGCGAGTCGTTGCGGCGGTCGGCGACGGCCAGCAGCGTCCCTTCGGCTGTTGTGACCAGAGCCGGAATGCGGTAGTACTTCGACCCTGCGTCGCCCGAGCGGAAGAGCACCGTGTGCTCCGGAGCGGGCGGTTCGGCGGCTCGGGCCGCCGGAGGGGCCGTGCAGAGCCCGAGAAGGGCGAAAAGGCCCGGAAGAAGCGTGTTTTTCATCTTTCTTGCGATTATTTCAGGTGAAACGTTCGATATCTGCCCGAGATTCGTTACTTTTGCAAAAATAACACAAAAACCCGAATCGCAATGAAGGAGACGATAAAACTCCACGACAGGACGTTCCGCATCATGATTCCCGCCGAGAAGATCGACGAGGCGGTGTCGGCCGTGGCCCGACGCATCAATGCCGATTATGCCGATCTGCCGACGCCTCTGTTCGTCGGAGTTCTGAACGGTTCGTTCATGTTCATGAGCGACCTGATCAAGAAGATCGAATTCAACAACGAACTTTCGTTCGTCAAGCTGGCCTCCTACGAGGGAACCTCCTCGACGGGTGAGGTGAAGAGCCTCATCGGCCTGAACGGCTCGATCGAGGGCCGCCACGTGATCATCGTCGAGGATATTGTCGATACGGGTGAGTCGATCGACCACATGATGCGCGACCTCGAGGCGCGCCACCCGGCCAGTGTCGAGGTCTGCACGCTCTTCTTCAAGCCCGGGTCGTACCGCAAGCAGCGGCCGATCAAGTACCGCGCCATGGAGATCGGCAACGAGTTCATCGTCGGCTACGGCCTGGACTACGACCAGCTCGGCCGCAGCCTGAAGGATATCTACGTCGTTACGGAATGATGGCTCTGACGGCAGATCTCACATTGCTCGACGGCGGCCGCAAACTGCCGCTCGTCGAGGATTTCTACACCATTCAGGGCGAGGGCTACCACAGCGGCAAGCCGGCCTATTTCATCCGCCTGGGCGGGTGTGATGTCGGCTGCAGCTGGTGCGACGCCAAATACACGTGGAATCCGAAGCTCTACCCGCCGACCGATGTGGAGACCGTCGTGGCACGCGCCGCGTCGTGTGCCGCGCAGGCGATCGTCATCACGGGCGGCGAGCCGCTGATCTACCCGCTGGGCGAGCTGACGGCGCGCCTGCGCGAACGGGATCTGGAGATCTTTCTCGAGACTTCGGGATCGCACCCCTTCAGCGGGGTGTTCGACTGGGTGTGCCTCTCGCCCAAGCGCAGGCAGCCGCCTCTGGACGAGGCCTTCGGGCATGCCGACGAACTGAAGGTGATCGTCGAATCGGAGGAGGATTTCGCGTGGGCCGAACTCAATGCGGCCCGTGTCGGGAAGCGCTGCATGCTCTACCTGCAGCCCGAGTGGAGCGTCGCCGGGCGCATGATGCCGGCGATCGTGGAGTATGTCAAGGCTCATCCGAGGTGGAACATCTCCATCCAGACGCACAAGTACATGCATATTCCCTAATCGAAGCCGTCCGCTGCGCAATTGTCCCATCAGTCATGAACATCCGTCTCGGTCGCAGGTTCTGGATTGCCGTCACGGCGGTCATCGTGGTCGTCACGCTCTTTGTCGTGGGGCGCAATGCGCTGCATGCCGTGAAGATCAAGGCGCAGATCAACAGCCTGATGCGCGAGGAGATCTACTACCGCGAGCGGATCGCCCGCGACAGCGCGCTCATCGAGCAGCTGCAGTATGACGACTACCTGGAGGAGTATGCCCGCGAGAACTACCGCATGCAGCGGCGCAACGAGCATGTCTACATCATCGAGGAGAATTGATTCCGCCGCCCGGGGCAGGGGAGTGCCCGGTGCGCACGATCGTATCTGAAAAGGAGGGAAACAGCGGATCAGTAGTGGGTGAACCCGTGCCAGTCGAGCGGCACGGGATTTCCGTTTTGCAGCCAGACGAGCTCCCGTGTGCCGGTGATGCGGCCCAGGGGGTGGAGCGGCGAGCCGAAGCGCTTCAGAAATTCGTCTGCGAGCCGCCCGGCGCCCTCCGCATCGGCCGTGAGGAGCAGCCGGTAGTCCTCGCCGCCGCATGCCGCGGTCTGCAGGTCCGACCCCTCGGCCACGGGGATCCGTTCGAGAAGGACCTCGGCGCCGACCCCCGAGCGGTCGAGGATGTGCCTCAGGTCGGAGGCCAGTCCGTCCGAAAGGTCCATCATGGCGTGCACCTCCCGGCGCATGCCGAGCCAGAGCCCCTCCTCCACCTGCGGGCGCGGGTTGCGGTGCTCGACGGCCGCCGGGGTGTCGAACCGCTCGGCAAGCAGGTCGCGCAGACCGGCTCCCGAGGCGCCGAGCGCCCCCGTGGTGAAGAGCACGTCGCCCGGGCGTGCCGCACTGCGGCGCTTGATGCACGACAGGGGGGCCCGGCCGATGGCCGTCACGTTGATCGTGATGCCCTGCCCGGAGCGGGTCGTGTCGCCGCCCACGAGTGCCACGCCGTAGCGCTCCGACAGGGCGCGGTAGCCCTCCATGAACTCCTCGGCCCACGTCTCGCCCGCATCGGGCGGGAGGGCCAGCGAGAGCAGCGTGGCCACGGGGCGTCCGCCCATCGCGGCGATGTCACTCAGATTGACGGCCAGCGCCTTGCCGCCCAGCTCGCGGGCCGAGGTGGCGCGGCGCAGGAAGTGTACTCCTTCGTTGAGCAGGTCGGCCGTGAAGAGCAGCGCGTCGCCGTCCGCCACGGGCAGCACGGCGCAGTCGTCGCCGATGCCCTCGAACCCGTTGAGCGGGAGCTCCGCGAAACGGGCGCATATCTTGTCGATGAATCCGAATTCGGTCATAGTTGCATAGCCTTCGGACAAAGGTATCGAATTTTCGGGGAAATATTCCTATCTTTGTCTGCGAATTGCGGCCGCCGGGCCGCATCCGGAGACAACAGTTGGTTGGTTATGAGAAAGATCCTTATCCTGAACGGGCCGAACCTCAATCTGCAGGGACGGCGCGATCCGCAGGTCTACGGCACACGGACCTTCGACGACTGCCTTGAGAGCTTGCGCCGGGCCTTCCCCGACGTGGAGTTCGGCTACCTCCAGTCCAATGTCGAGGGGGTGCTCATCGATGCGCTCCACGAGGCCGAGTCGCGCTACGACGGCGTCGTGCTCAATGCCGGAGGCTACACCCACACCTCCGTGGCCCTGCGCGATGCCGTGGCGGCGATCCGCATCCCCGTCGTCGAGGTCCACATTTCGTCGATCCTCGCCCGCGAGGAGTTCCGCCACGTGTCGCTGCTGGCGCCCGTCGTCTGCGGCTCGATCATGGGCTTCGGACTCGATTCCTACCGGCTCGGCGTTGAGGCCCTCCGGCTTGTTGCCGCCCGCTGACAGGGCGGCCGCCGCTGCGGGCGGCCTGTTTTTTGATCCGAAAATTCAACAAAAGAGAGAGTGAGTATATGTACAGAATGAAGAAAACGAAGATCGTCGCAACGATGTCCGACTTCCGTTGCACGGAGGAGTTCGTCAAGGAGCTGTTCGATGCGGGTATGGATGTCGTGCGCGTCAATTCGGCGCACGTGACCGAGGAGGGCGCCACACGCATCGTCGAGACCGTGCACCGCGTCAATCCGGCCATTCCGATCATGATCGACACGAAGGGCCCGGAGATCCGTGTGACGACCATCGCCGACGAATACGGCAACAGCATCCACTTCCGGGCCGGCGACCGTGTGGCCGTGCGCGGTTCGGACGGCTCGGACCTGACCACGCGCAAGGTGGTCTACATGAACGTGCCGACGATCGTCCGCGACATCCCCGTCGGGGCGCGCATGCTTGTTGCCGACGGCGAGCTCGAGATCCGGGTGCTCGGCAAGACGGACGAGGAGCTCGACTGCGAGTTCATCGTCGGCGGCGCCATGCGTTCGCGCAAGAGCGTCAATGTTCCCGGCGTATCGATCGACCTGCCGTCGGTTACGGAGAAGGACCGCCGCTTCATCGAGTGGGCCGTGCGCAACGACGTCGATTTCATCGCCCATTCGTTCGTGCGGTCGGCCCGCGACGTGAAGGCCGTGCAGGATATCCTCGATGCGCACGGAAGCCCGATCAAGATCATCTCCAAGATCGAGAACCAGGAGGGACTGGACAACATCGACGAGATCATCGAGGCCTCCTACGGCATCATGGTGGCCCGCGGCGACCTGGGCGTGGAACTCCCGGCCGAGGCCATTCCCAATGCGCAGCGGCGCATCGTCGAGAAGTGCATCTGCGCCAAGCGTCCGGTGATCATCGCCACGCAGATGCTCTATTCGATGGTCAAGTCGCCGCGTCCGACGCGCGCCGAGGTGAGCGACGTGGCCAGCGCCATCTACGAGCGGGTCGATGCCGTGATGCTGAGCGACGAGACCGCCATGGGCGACTATCCCGTCGAGGCGGTCGAGACGATGGCCCGGATCGCCCGGGAGATCGAGCGCGACGAGACCCACTTCAAGCCGATGATCGACATGGACATGGTCTCCGTAAACCACGAGATCACGGCCCAGCTCGCACGGTCGGCCGTGCGTGCCTCGACCAACCTGCCGGTCAAGTATGTGGTGCTCGACACGAAGACCGGCCGCACGGGCCGCTATCTGGCGGCATTCCGCGGCCGCAAGACCGTGATGGCCGTCTGCTACCGGCTCCATGCGCAGCGTATCCTGGCCCTCTCCTACGGTGTGGTGCCGATCCTCCGCACGCAGGAGCTCAGCGACAAGTACCACTTCCTGGTCGATGCGCTGGAGTTCATCGACCAGTACCGCAAACTCCAGGACGATGACCTGATGGCGATCGTGGGCGGCAGCTTCGGTCCCGACGGCGGCGCCTCGTACCTCGAACTGGCCGACGTGCGCGGCATCCGGCGGCGCAACGAGATGATTGCGGCCCAGAACAAGCGATAGATGGCCGCAAAGCAGCTCAGGGAGCGGGTGACCGAGGGGGTCGCGTGGAGCATGGCCGAGAAGATCGGCTCGATGCTCCTCACGGTCGCCGTGCGTCTGGTGATCCTCCGCCTGCTCTCGCCCGATATCCTGGGCTGCATCGCCATCCCGGCGGCGGTCGTGGCGGTGGCCATGGTCATCGCCGACAGCGGCTTCTCGCAGAACCTGATCCGCCGCGACAACCCCTCGCCGGCCGACTACAAGTCGGTCTTCCTCTTCAATATGGCCGTCTCGACGGGGCTCTACGTGTTGCTCACGGCCGCAGCCCCCGCCGTGGCGCGCTACTACGCCATCCCGGAGATCGCCGAGGTGGCGCCCGTCTTCTTCCTGTTGCTGCCCGTCTCGTCGCTCTGCTCCGTGCAGAACGCCATCTTCACGCGGCAGTTCCGTTTCGCGCTGTTGTCGAAGGTCAATTTCCTCTCGTCGCTCGTCAGCGGCCTGGCGGCCGTGGGGCTGGCCCTGGCCGGATGCGGCATCTGGAGCCTCGTGGGCGAGCGGCTGCTGGCCATGGCCGTGCGGGCCGTGCTGCTGTGGCGCCTGAGCGACTGGCGGCCCCGCGGACGCGGGAGCGTGGCGTCGCTGCGCGACATGGCGCCGTTCAGCGTCAGCCTCATGCTGACCGACCTGATCTCGACCTTCTACATGAAGCTCCCGCAGTTCTTCCTCGGCAAGCTCTATCCGACGGCGACGCTCGGTGCGTTCGACCAGGCGGTCAAGCTCAAGGACATGCCCGTGACGGCGGCTACGCAGTCCGTGCAGAGCGTGACCTTCCCGGCCCTCTCCGAAGTGCGGGGCGATGCCCCGAAGTTCGCCGAGAGCTATCGGCAGGTGGTACTGATCACCGCCTACGTGATGTTCCCCGCGATGCTCGGACTGTCGGCCGTGGCGCACGACCTGTTTGCGCTGCTGCTGAGCGAGAAGTGGATGCCTACGGTGCCCTATTTCGAGGTGGTCTGCCTGGCCGGGCTCTTCTATCCCGTCGGCATGATCTGCTACAACGTGCTGAAGGTCATGAGCCGCGGGCCGCTGATCGTGCGGCTCGAGGTGGTCAAGAAACTGCTCATGACCGTGGTCTTTGCTGTGACGATCCCCCACAGCGTCATGGCCGTGGTCTGGGGGCTTGTCGTGATCGCCTTCGGCGAGATGGCCGTGAACTTCCTTGCCACGCGCCGCTTCACGCGCTTCACGACCCGCCGTTTCCTGCGGACGCTGCTCCCCGTCGCACTGGTCTCGGGGACGATGTACCTGCTCGTGCGGCTGACGGCCTGTGCGGTTCCGGGACACCTGCTCCTCCGTCTTGCGGCCCAGCTTCTGGTCGGTGCGGCGGCCTATGTGGGGCTTTCCGTGCTCTTCCGCCTCGAGGCCTTCGGGCTGTTGTGCGACCTCATGAAAAAACAGGCCGCCCGCTGACGGACGACCTGTTTCCGTATGGCGGCTGTAGGGCCGCCCTGTTCCCTTGCTGTTCTCGTTACTTGTAGACCTTAGGCTCGATCGTGCCGCGCAGCACGACCAACGCGTTGGCCACCAGCGACTCCAGCTCGTTCTCGCCGGGGTAGACCGTGACCGGGGCGATGAAGGCGCAATGCTCGCGGATGTAGTTCACGACCGGCTCGTTGTAGGCGATGCCGCCCGTGAGGATGATGCCGTCCACGCGCCCGGCAAGGGCTGCGGCCATGGCTCCGATCTGCTTCGATACGTTGTAGCACAGGGCGTCGAGCACCTTCTTGGCCCGCTGGTCTCCCTGTTCGATGCGCTCCATCACCTGCATGACGGAGTTCGTTCCCAGGTAGGCGACCATGCCGCCCTTGCTCGAGATGTATTTGAGCAGCGCCTCGCGGGTGTACTGTCCCGAGAAGCAGACCTTGATGAGCTCGCTTGAGGGGATGCTGCCCGCGCGGTCCGGAGCGAAGGGCCCGTCGCCGTCGAGGGCGTTGTTTACATCGACGATCTTTCCCCGGCGGTGTGCGCCGACCGAGATGCCGCCGCCCATGTGGGCCACGATCAGGTTCGATTCTTCGTAGACGAGGCCCGTGCGCTCGCAGTGCAGGCGGGCCGTGGCCTTCTGGTTGAGGGCATGGAAGACCGACTTGCGCGGGCACATCGGCATGCCCGTGATGCGGGCCACGTCGTCCATCTCGTCCACTACGGGCGGGTCGGCGATGTAGGCCTTGACACCGGCCATGTGGGCTATCTGTGCAGCCAGCAGGCCGCCGAGGTTGCAAGCGTGCTTCATCTGGGCGTTTCGCAGGTCGTAGCGCATCCGCGAATTGACCTCGTAGACGCCGGCCGGGATCGGGCGGATGAGCCCTCCGCGGCCGATGACCGCCGAAAGCTCCTTGATGTCGAACGATTTTTCGCGCAGGGCGGAGAGGATCAGACCGCGTCTCCAGTCGAGCTGGTCGATGATGTCGGTGAATCGGGTGAGTTCTTCAGTCGTGTGACGCAGGGTCAGATCCAACAAAGGCCGCTCCTCGTCATAGAGGGCGACCTTTGTGGAAGTAGAGCCGGGATTTATTGCCAATACTTTGTATCCCATAAATTTCTCGGTTCGTTGTAGGTTGTTTTAGGTTGAGGAGTTTGAAGGTGGCCGGAAAGTGCGGGTCCGGCCGGCCCGTAAGAGCTATTTCGCCGCGAGGCAGGCCAGCGCGATCGAGAAGAGTTTCGTCTTGCTCGTGTCGCCGCGCGAGGTGAGCACGCACGGAACCTTCGTGCCCATGACCATGGCCGCGAGCTCGCCGCCGCACAGGTGCGATACCGACTTGAAGAAGACGTTCGCCGACTCGAGGTTCGGGAAGAGCAGGCAGTCCGGATCGCCCGCAACCGACGAACCCTTCACCTTCTTGTGCTCGGCAACCTCCTTGTAGAGGGCCACGTCGAGCGACAGCGGACCGTCCACGATCACGTTGCCCAGCTGTCCGCGGTCGGCCATCTTGGCCAGCAGCGCGCCCTCGGTCGAGGAGATGACGTTCGGAAGCAGCTGCTCCGACGGGGCGATGCAGGCGATCTTCGGCGTGGTGATGCCCAGCAGGTTGGCCGTGCGGGCGAGGTAGCCGATCTGTACGGTCTTCTGCTTGAAGTCGGGCAGGGGGATCACCGCCACGTCCGAGATGACAAGCAGCTTGTGGTAGCAGGGCATCTCGACGATCGACACGTGGCTCAGCACGCCCTTGGGCGGGAAGAGTCCGGCCTCCTTGTTGAGGATGCCGCGCATGTATTTGTCGGTCGAGACCAGGCCCTTCATCAGCACGTCGGCATTGCCCGCAACAACGGCGGCAACGGCCTGCTGCACGCACTTCACGTCGTTCGGCTCATCGACGATGTTGAATGCCTTCAGATCGAGCCCGCTCGTCTGGCAGACCTCCTCGATCACCTTCTTGTCGCCGTAGAGCGTCGGCTCCACGAGACCCTCCTTGTAGGCTTCGTAGACCGCTTCCAGCGTGTGTGAATCCTGTCCGTAGGCTACGGCCAGGCGTTTCCTGCCTCTTTTTCTCGCCTCTTCGACGATTTCTGTAAGATGTTGAATCATGGTTGTGTGTTTATTTTACGAGGTTGTACGTGTCGGTTGCGATGACCAGCTCTTCGTTGGTGGCGATCATGGCCACCTTGACTTTCGAGTCGGGGGTCGAGAGCATCTTGTTCACGCCGCGCGCTCCCTGATTGGCGGCCTTGTCGAAGTGTACGCCCATGAATTCGAGTCCTTCGCAGACCGATTCGCGCATCTCGGACGAGTTCTCGCCCACGCCGCCCGTGAAGACGATCAGATCGACGCCGCCCATCTCGGCCGCATATTCGCCGACGAACTTCTTGATGCGGCGGTAGTGCATGTCGCGGGCCAGGATGGCCTCGGGGTTGCCCTCGTCGTAGGCGCGGTCGATGTCGCGCATGTCGCTCGACAGCCCCGTGAGGCCCAGCACGCCCGAACGCTTGTTCATCATCTCGTTCAGTTCGGCGTAGGTCATGCCCTCCTTCTCGCCGATGTAGGTGACGGCGCTGGCATCCACCGAGCCGCAGCGCGTGCCCATGACCAGACCGTCCAGGGGCGAGAAGCCCATCGACGTGTCGAACGACTTGCCGTTGAGGACGGCCGTCACCGAGGCGCCGTTGCCGATGTGGCAGGTGATGATCTTCGAGTTCTCGAAGTCGAGGCCGGCCAGCTCGGCGCCGATGCGGGCGACGTAGCGGTGGCTCGTGCCGTGGAAGCCGTACTTGCGCACGCGGTATTTGTCGTAATAGGCGCGCGGCAGGGCATACATGTAGTTCACGGCCGGGATAGTCTGGTGGAACGACGTGTCGAAGACCGTCACCTGGGGTACGCCCGGGAGTACCTTCTCGATCGAGAGCACGCCCTCGAGGTTGGCGGGGTTGTGCAGCGGGGCGATCTCGAACAGCGAGCGGATCTTCTCCTTGACCTCCTCGGTGACCAGGCAGCTCTCGGGGAAGTATTCGCCGCCGTGTGCCACGCGGTGGCCGACGGCCTTCACCTCGTCGAGCGAGCGGATGACGCCGTGCTGCGGGTCTGTCAGGGCGTCGAGCACCAGGCGGATGCCGGTCGTGTGGTCGGGAATCGGCTGGCGGAGTTCGAACGGCTCCTTGCCGACGGGTTTGTGCACGAGGTCGCCCTCGGGAAGGCCGATGCGCTCGACGATGCCTTTAGCGAGCAGTTTGCTCGATGCGGCCTCCATGTCGATGACCTGATACTTGATCGAGGACGAGCCGCAGTTCAATACCAAAATTACCATAGTGTGTTATTTTTTTGAGTTTTCAGTTTTTCAGTTGTGCGCCGATCCACATGCCCAGTGCGGCGAAGGCGATGCATACCGCCACGCTCAGGGTCACGTAGGCGGCCGCCGGTCCGTAGTCGCCGGCGCGGAGCAGCCGCACGGCATCGGCCGAGAAGGTCGAGAAGGTGGTGAACCCTCCGCAGAACCCCACGACGAGCAATTGCGATGCCGAAGCCGAAGGTGTGAGTGCGAGCAAAAGCCCGATGATCAGCGATCCCGCGGCATTGACCGTGAACGTCCCGGCGGGAAATCCCAGCAGCGTGTGCCCGGCCAGCAGGCCGTAGGATACCAGGTAGCGGACAATGCTTCCGGCCGCGCCGCCGAGCCCGACGGTGATGATTTCACGAATCATAAGTAAATATATGTGTATTTTTACGAATATGCAAATTTAAGGAAAAAATACTTGCGGATCGTTATGTGCGGACCTGTTTTTTCGGTGTTTTTTGTCGTATTCCGTCGGGGATGTGTCCGATTGGTCCGCAAATCCGGTGTGCGGGTGGCGGAAAAAAGGGGGTGTGGCTGGTTGGAATGCGGTTCCGGGGGCGTCGTGCGGGAAAGGGAGCACCTGAATTCGGGCCGGAATACGTGCCGTTTTTTCCGGCCCGTCCTTCTTCCGGTTCGGCCCGACCGCAACCCCTGCGGCCCGGATCGGGTCGTGAGGCGGGGCTGTCCGTCCGGTATCCCGGCATGTCCGGAACGGCAGGCACCCTGTCGGCGGGATCAGGGCTCGTACTTGTAACCCATGCCCTTGACCGTGACGATGCGTTCGTCGCCGATCTTCTGGCGCAGCTTGCGGATGTGCACGTCGATCGTGCGGTCGCCGACCACCACGCCGCTGCCCCAGATCTTCGCGTAGATCTTCTCGCGCGTGACGAGTTTTCCGGGCGACGAACAGAGCAGGTCGAGCAGCGCGAACTCCTTGCGCGGAAGGGTGATCTCTTCGCCGTTGAGGATCACGGCGTAGCGCTCCCGGTCCACCGTGATGCCGCCCTTGCTGGCTTCTGTGCCGGGGGTGGCGGGTGAAGCGTCCACCCGCTTCAGGATGGCCTGTATACGGCTGATCAGCAGTTTCATGCGGATCGGTTTGGTCAGGTAGTCGTCGGCTCCGACGTCGAATCCCGCGAGCTGCTGCTCCTCCTCTCCCAGGGCCGAGAGGAAGACGACCATCGTGTCGCGCAGCGCCGGGTCGCGGCGTATGGCCCGACAGGTCTCCACGCCGTCCATTACGGGCATCATCATGTCGAGCAGGATGAGGTGCGGACGGCAGCGGGCGGCCGTTTCGAGCGCTTCGGCCCCGTTCTGCGCCGTGTAGACCTCGTAGCCTTCGCGCACGAGATTGTAGCGCACGAATTCGAGGATGTCGATCTCGTCATCGACCAGCAGGATGCGGTGGTTCATGGTTTCGGTTCGTACCTCCCGGCCGATGCGGGAGGCGGTTCGTTATCTTGTGCGAAGATACGAATTTTCCGGCGAAAACCTTCGGCAGACGGGGAAAAATAAGTATATTTGCGAGATTTATCTACTCTCGTGTTCGCACGGGTTAAAAATGCGTACTCAAATGGCTACTGAAAAACCGAACCTTCCTGCTCCCGAGGAGCAAGTCAGTCCCGTGGCTGAGGATGTGCAAGCTGCTCCCGACACGGCTACTGACGCCGCACAACCCGAACTGTCCGCACCCGCGGAGACCCAGGCCGACCCGGCACAGCCGCGTCCCAGACGTGCCCGGATCAAACCCGTGGCGGAGCCTGTGGAGACGGAAGCCGGCGAGGACGAGGCTCCGGCCGACGTAGAGGTCGATTTCTCGGACGAGGATGCCGCCCTGGCCGCGCGGAGCGCCGGACTCGAACTGGACGAGGCAACCGCTGAGGAGGACGCCGCCGAGCGTGCCGCCGGCGAGGAGCCTTCCGAAGACCGTTTCGCCGGAAAGAGCAAGGAGGAGCTGGTGGGGCTGTTCGCCCGGATGCTCGAGGAGCAGCCCGTGCAGTCGATCCGCCGCGATGTCGAGGCGCTGAAGATCGCCTTCTACCGCCTGCGCCGCGCCGAGGTCGAGGCTGCCCGCCGCCGCTTCGTCGAGGAGGGGGGTGCCGAGGAGGATTTCACGCCGTCCGTCGATGGCGTCGAGACGCAGCTCAAGGATCTGTTCCGCGAATACCGCCGCCGCCGCGACGAGTTCATCGCCAACCTCGAGGCCGAGAAGGAGCGCAACCTCAGGACCAAACTCGAGATCATCGAGGAACTCAAGGAGCTGGTCAATTCGGATGAGACGCTCAACCATACGTTCACGAAGTTCCGCGAACTCCAGCAGCGCTGGAAGGATACGGGCATCGTACCCCAGCAGCAGGTCAAGGACCTGTGGGAGACCTACAACCTGCATGTCGAGAACTTCTACAACTTCATCAAGATCAACAAGGAGCTGCGCGACCTCGACCTGAAGAAGAACTACGAGCAGAAGGTGGCCCTCTGCGAGCAGGCCGAAGCCCTGCTGCTCGAGCCTTCGGTGGTCGAGGCATTCCACAGGCTGCAGAAGCTCCACGACGAGTGGCGCGAGACGGGCCCCGTCGCCAACGAGTACAAGGAGGCGCTCTGGGAGCGCTTCAAGGCCGCGTCGAGCCGCATCAACAAGCAGCACCAGGAGCACTTCGAGGCGCTGAAGGCCGAACAGGTGAAGAACCTCGGGCTGAAGACCGAACTGTGCGAAGCAACCGAAGAACTGGCCGCCCAGCCCCTCACCACGCGCAAGGAGTGGAACCGGGCCAGCGACCGCCTGCTCGAGATCCAGAAAACGTGGAAGACGATCGGTTTCGCCCCGAAGAAGGACAACAACCGCATCTACGAACGTTTCCGCACGGCCTGCGACCGCTTCTTCGAGGCCAAGCGGCAGTTCTATGCCGGTGTGAAGGCCGAGATGGAGCACAACCTGCAGCTGAAACTCGAACTGTGCGAGGCGGCCGAGTCGCTCTCCGGAAGCGAGGAGTGGAAGAAGGCCACCGACGAGCTGATCGCCCTGCAGGCCCGCTGGAAGCAGATCGGGGCCGTGGCGCGCCGCCATTCGGATGCCGTGTGGAAGCGCTTCCGCGCAGCCTGCGACAAGTTCTTCGAGCGCAAGAGCGCCCACTTCGCCAGCGTGGACGGCGAGCACGAGGAGAACCTGCGCCGCAAGCTGGCCCTGCTCGACGAGATGGAGGCCGCCGACGTGAGGACGGGCGGTTACGAGGTGATCCGCGACTTCCAGCGCCGTTGGGGCGAGATCGGCTTCGTGCCCATCAAGCAGAAGGACGCCGTGCAGAAACGGTACAAGGCTGCTGTCGATGCGCTCTTCTCCGTGCTGCGCGGTTCGGAGCGCGACCGCTCGATGGACCGCTTCCGCGAAAAGGTCTCCACGCTCAAGGCGTCGGGCGACCGGCGGCTGCGTTCGGAGCGCGAGCGCCTCTACAACAAGGTGCGCCAGCTCGAACAGGAGATCGCCCTGCTGGAGAACAACATCGGCTTCTTCGCCAAGTCGAAGAACGCCGAGGCGCTCGTGGCCGACGTGCGTGCCAAGATCGACCGGGCCCGCGGGGAGATGGCTGCCGCCATCGAGAAGGTGAAGCTCATCGACCGCCAGGCGCAGGAGGAGGACGGCGAGCCGCAGAAGGAGTAGGGTGCCGATCCGCTGCAGGCACGTCCCGGCAGCGGGCCGAACCCCGACGGCGGCGCGTCCCGGAAGGAGTGCCGCGCCGGACGAAAACAAGGATTTTACGATTTTAAACAAGACATAATGAAACTCTCCAAACCCAAGTACATATTCGTGACGGGCGGCGTGGCGTCGTCGCTCGGCAAGGGTATTATTTCGGCGTCGATGGCCCGCCTGCTGCAGGCCCGCGGCTATTCGGTGACCATTCAGAAACTCGATCCCTACATCAACGTCGATCCCGGCACGTTGAACCCCTACGAGCACGGCGAGTGTTACGTGACGGAGGACGGCGCCGAGACGGACCTCGACCTGGGCCACTACGAGCGCTTCACGAACCATCCGACGTCGAAGGCCAACAACGTGACCACGGGCAAGATCTACAAGAGTGTCATCGAGAAGGAGCGCAAGGGCGAGTACCTGGGCAAGACCGTGCAGGTCATCCCCCACATTACGGACGAGATCAAGCGCCGCATCCAGCTGCTGGGCCAGACCAAGCAGTACGACATCATCATCACCGAGATCGGCGGTACGGTGGGCGACATCGAGTCGCTGCCGTTCATCGAGTCGGTGCGTCAGCTGCGCTACTCGCTCGGCTACCGGAACACGGCGCTCGTACACCTGACGCTCATCCCCTACATGTCGGCTTCGGGCGAGCTGAAGACCAAGCCGACGCAGCACTCGGTCAAGGCGCTGCTCGAGAACGGACTTCAGCCCGACATCCTCGTCCTGCGCACGGAGCATCCGCTGCCGTTGAGCCTGCGCCGCAAGGTGGCCCTGTTCTGCAACGTCGATGCCAACGCCGTGATGGAGTCGATCGACGTGCCGACGATCTACGAGGTCCCGATGAAGATGCACGAACAGCACCTCGACGAGGTGGTGCTCGACAAACTGGACCTGCCGGCCGACAAGGAGCCCGACATGGCTGCCTGGATCGCCATGGTCGAGAAGATCAAACACCCGTCGAAGACGATCGAGATTGCGCTGGTGGGCAAGTACACCGAGCTGCCCGACGCCTACAAGTCGATCTGCGAGTCGTTCGTACACGCCGGTGCGGTGAACGACTGCAAGGTGAAGTTGAGCTACGTGAACTCCGAGCGGATCGACGCCTCGAACGTCGCCGCGCAGTTGGGCCGCATGTCGGGGATCCTCGTGGCCCCGGGCTTCGGCAACCGCGGCATCGAGGGCAAGATCGAGGCCGTGCGCTTCGCCCGTGAGAACGGAATCCCGTTCTTCGGCATCTGCCTGGGCATGCAGTGCGCCGTGATCGAGTTCGCGCGCCATGTCCTGGGGCTCGCCGATGCCAACTCGAGCGAGATGGAGCAGACGCCCCATCCGGTGATCGACCTCATGGAGGAGCAGAAGGGCATCACGGCCAAGGGAGGAACGATGCGCCTGGGCGCCTATCCCTGCGTGCTGCACAAGGGCTCGAAGGCCGCCGAGGCCTACGGCAAGCTCCACATCTCGGAGCGCCACCGCCACCGCTACGAGTTCAACAACGACTACCTCGCCCAGTTCGAGGCCGCCGGCATGAAGGCCGTGGGTGTCAATCCCGATACGAACCTGGTGGAGGTCATCGAGCTGGAGAACCACCCGTGGTTCATCGGCACGCAGTACCACCCCGAATACAAGAGTACGATGCTCAGCCCCTCGCCGCTGTTCGTGTCGTTCGTCCGCGCGGCACTCGACTACGCCGAAAAGAAGCAGAATAAGTAAACAACCCCATCTTCCCGCCCGGCGGGAAGACGCATGAACGTTCTAAATGGATAAGAAATCGATTATCGGCATTGCGGTTGTCGCAGTGCTCTTTCTGGGCTTTGCGTACCTGAACACGCAGGAACAGAAGAAATACGAACAGGAGATGGCCGCATGGCAGGCCACGCAGGATTCGCTGGCTGCCGTGAACCGGGCCGCCGCCGTGGCCGCCGATACGACGGCCGTGATCGACCCGACCGACTCGGTGGCCGTAGCCGAGGCTGCGGCTGCCGTGCGCGAGCGGCAGGTCGAGACGCTGGGTGAATACCTCGCCGCTGCCCGTGAGGCCGCACCCGAGGAGTTCACCGTCGAGAACGACGTGATGTCGGTCCGTTTCTCGACCCGCGGCGGTCAGGTGACCGGCGTGACGCTCAAGGACTACCGCAAGTATGCCCCCCGCAAGGAGGAGGGCCGGCCCGTCGAGATGATGGATCCCGAGACGGCGCAGTTCGGCATGACGTTCTATGTCCGCAACGGCCTCAACAACGTCGATGTCAATACACTGGACTACGTCTTCGAGGCCGATCCCGTGACGACCACCCCCGACGGGGCGCAGCTCGTCGTGATGCGTCTGCCCGTGGCGGCCGATGCGAGCCTCGAGTACCGTTACCTGATCTACGACACGGCCTCGCCCGAGCGTGACTACCTCGTGGACTTCGACGTACGGCTGGTGAACATGGCCGCCGAGATGGCCAACCAGACGCAGATCCGCATCGACTGGGCCGCCTCGACCTACCAGAACGAGAAGGGCTTCAAGAACGAGAACATGTACACGACCGTAGCCTACCGCTTCCCCGGCGATTCGTCGGTCGAGGAGCTGAGCATGAGCGAGGAGGAGCGGTCGAAGGAGGTGACCACCTCGGTGAACTGGGTGGCCTTCAAGCAGCAGTTCTTCTCGTCGGTCTTCATCGCCCCCGGGAATGTCTCGTATGCCAATATGGGCTTTACGACCGCACAGCCCGGTTCGGGTTATGTGAAGAACTTCCGGGCGCAGATGACCGTGCCCTACACCGCCGATACCGAAGGGTATGACTTCGCCTTCTACTACGGACCGAACAAATACTCGATCCTCAAGAAGGTGACTGCCACGGAGGGTGACGACCTCTACATGGAGCGTCTGATCCCGCTGGGCTGGGGCATCTTCGGCTGGGTGAACCGCTGGTTCGTCATTCCGGTCTTCGATTTCCTGCGGAACTACATCCCGAGTTTCGGCATCGTCATCCTGATCCTCGCGGTGCTGATCCGCCTGATCATCTCGCCCCTGACCTACAAGAGCTACGTCTCGATGGCCAAGATGCGCCTGATCAAACCCCAGGTCGATGAACTGGCCAAGAAGTACCCCAAGCAGGAGGATGCCATGAAGCGCCAGCAGGCCACGATGGAGCTCTACAAGAAGGCCGGTATCAACCCCATGGGCGGCTGCATCCCGCTGCTGATCCAGATGCCGATCCTGATCGCCGTCTTCCGCTTCTTCCCCGCGTCGATCGAGTTGCGCGACCAGCCCTTCCTGTGGGCCGATGACCTGTCGTCGTACGACAGCATCCTGAACCTGCCCTTCTCGATCCCCTTCTACGGCGACCACATCTCGCTCTTCGCCCTCCTGATGGCGGCGTCGATGTTCTTCTACTCGTACTACAACTACCAGCAGACGGCCTCGACGCAGACGCAGATGCCCGGCATGAAGTTCATGATGGTCTACCTGATGCCCGTCATGCTGCTGCTGTGGTTCAACAGCTACGCCAGCGGTCTGTGCTACTACTACCTGCTCTCGAACCTGCTGACCATCGGACAGACGCTCGTGATCCGCCGCATGGTCGATGATTCGAAGATCCAGGCGATCATGCAGGCCAATGCCGCGCGCAAGTCGAACGGCAAGAAGTCGAAGTTCCAGCAGCGCTACGAGGAGCTCATGCGTCAGCAGGAGGCTGCCCAGCGCGCGAAGAAGAAATAGCCGGGAATCCGTTTCCCGCATGTTGTCGGCCCGGAGGTGATGCCTCCGGGCCGTTTTTGTCGGGTGGGCGAGCCTCCGGAAATGTGCCATGTTTGGCCGGGGAACTTTTCCCGTTTCGGCCGGCAGGCCCGCGGGCAGAAAGGGGGCATCGCCGTTTCCGGCGAATGACGGCCCCGAAGAGCATCTCCCTTCCGGATGTGAAAACGCCGCAGGAGATTCTCCTGCGGCGTTTCCGTTTCATGGTCACGCTCTCTTACTCTTCTCCGGCGAATCCGATCGAGACGAACGTGAGCACCTCTTCGAGCACCGTCTGCCAGTAGCGCCAGGTGTGGCCGCCGTCGCGCATGCGGTATTGCAGGGGGATTCCCTTTTCGCGCATCGCTTCGAAGAAGTGGATGTTCCCGAGGGCCAGGAAGTCGTCGTCGCCGCAGTCCACCCACCAGCGGACGGTGCGCTGAGCGGCGGCCTCCTCGTCGCTGAGGTTGCGGACCAGCTTGACGGGGGAGTTCTCCTCCACCGAGCGGCGGAAGGCGTTCTCCCCGGGATCGCCGTGCGACTCGAGCAGCGCACTCATCGGGCAGGCCGACGAGAAGAGCTCCGGATGCCGGAGGGCATATACGGCCGTACCGCCGCCGCCCATCGAAAGGCCTGCGATCGCCCGGTGGCGCTTGTCGCCGCGGATGCGGTAGCGCTGCTCCACGGCGGGCAGGAACTCCTCGAAGAAGAAGCGTTCATAGGCCCATCCCGGCACGTCGAAGTAGCCCATGTGATCGCCCATGTAGTGGGGCCCGGTGCCCGATGCATCGGGCATCACGACGACCATCGGCAGGGCCCTTCCCGCGGCGATCGCCTCCTCGGCGATCTGGTACATGTTGCCCTTCTCGACCCAGTCGCCGTGGTATCCGCTGGCTCCGTGGAGCAGGTAGAGGACCGGGTAGCGGCGGGTCGTGTCGCGGTCGTAGCCGTCGGGCAGGTAGACCGTGCAGCTTTTCCCGCTTTGGAGGATCTCGCTCCGGAGGGTGAAGGTCTCCAGACGGCCTCCGGCCGTTGCGGCCGTTGCGGCAACGGTGAGGAGGAGGGCGGTCAGCAGTCGTTTCATGGCTTTGGGGAGTGTGTGGCTATTCGACATAGAGCACCAGCCCCTTGAGGTATTCGCCCTCGGGGTGGTAGATGTTGATCGGGTGGTCGGCCGGCTGCGAGAGCTGGTGGAGGATGCGCACCTTGCGTCCGGCGATGGCCGCGGCCGAGAAGACCGTCGTGCGGAAGAGCTCCTTCGAAACGGCCTGCGAGCAGGAGAAGGTGAAGAGGATGCCGCCCGGGCGGATCTGCGACAGCGCGCGGGCGTTGAGGCGCTTGTAGCCCTGCATGGCGTTCCCGAGCACCTTGTGGTGCTTGGCGAAGGCCGGCGGGTCGAGGATGATCAGGTCGTAGCGGTCGCCGATGTCGCGCAGGTACTCCACGGCGTCGGCCGCGATCTCGGTGTGCGGGGCGCCCTCGCCGAAGTTCAGGCGCATGTTCTCCGTGGCCAGCTCCACGGCGCGCTCCGACGAATCGACCGAGCAGACCTCGCGGGCCCCTCCGGCAAGCGCGTAGACCGAGAAGCCGCCCGTGTAGCAGAACGTGTTGAGCACGGTGCGTCCCTTGGCGTAGCGCTTCACCAGCTCGCGGTTTTCGCGCTGGTCGAGGAAGAAGCCGGTCTTCTGTCCCTTTTCCCAATTGACGAGGAACCGCTCGCCGTGTTCCATCACCACCTGCGAGGTGTGGTCCGACGTGCCCCACAGGTAGCCGTCCACCGCCCCGAGGTTGGCCTTGAAGGGGAGCGTCTGTGACGACTTGTCGTAGATGGCCGTGATGCGGTCGCCGTAGACCGTGCGGATCGCCTCGGCGATCTGCTGCCGGCTGCGGTACATGCCCACCGAATGGCACTGGATGACGGCCGTCGTGCCGTAGATGTCCGTCACCAGCCCCGGCAGCGAGTCCCCCTCGCCGTGGATCAGCCGGTAGCACGTCGTCTCCGCGCTGTCGGTCAGCGAGAGCGTGCGGCGCACGTCGTAGGCCACGGCCACGCGGCGGTTCCACCACGCCTGGTCGATCTCTTCGCGTTCGAAGGTGAGGACCCGGACGGCGATCGATCCGATCTGGTAGTGTCCCAGGGCGATGAACTCTCCCGAGCGGTTGTAGACCTCGACCAGGGCGCCCTCGGCGATCTCGGACTCCTCCTCGGCCTTGATGTAGTCGATGGCACCCGAGAAGATCCACGGGTGGCGGCGCAGGAGCGACTCCTCCTTGCCCCGGCGCAGGTAAATTTGCGGTATCATTGGCGAAGCGGTTTTTTCGGTGTGCGCAGCAGCCGCTCGTAGATGCGGGTGCAGACCCAGGCGTCGGTGGCGGCGTAGAGCTGCTGCTTGTCGGTGAGCGTCGCGGCCTCCCAGTTGCTCAGCCGCTGGGCCTTCGAGACGCGTTGCCCGAGTACGATGGCCGAGATTTTGCGGAGACTCTTCTCGGCGATGCCCCACTCGGGGACGATGGCCTGCAGGTCGATGAATCCGGCGTCGCGGAAGTGGCGGATCTGGCGCAGCGAGCGCAGGTCGCCGGCCACGTCGGCGCCGACCTTGAGCAGGCGCTTGTTCTCGAAGAGCTGCAGGATGGCCTTGTCGAGCGGGATGCGGTTGAGGCGGAAGAGGTAGCAGACCTCGGGCGAGGAGAGCTGCAGCAGCGACACGCGGAACGTCACGCCCGGCCGGAACGACGGGCGGGTCTCGGTGTCGAAGCCGATAACGGGCTGCTCGGCCAGGTACCTGCAGGCCGCGGCGATGTCGCGCTCGTTCTCCACGATGCGGATCTCGCCCCGGAACTCGATGGCCGGCAGCAGGGCCGTCTGCTCGTTGCTTATCTTGTCTATGAATCGGTTTTCAGTACTCATTCCCTGGAACGTTCCCGCAAAATTACGGAATATTTTTCAGAAAACTTGCGGCCGGCAAACCTTTTTCCGGCATTCTGCAGGTGCACGCTGCACGGGCGGCGGCGAGCCGGGCCGGCCGGATGCGGTCGGGAGGGGGCTTCAGCGGTCGGTCAGGCGGAGCAGCCCGTCTTCGGTGGTGCGGATGCGTCCCGCGTCGAGCAGCGGGCGGAGGGTTTCGGCCAGCCGTTCGGGCGGGCAGGCGCAGGTTTCGGCGAGGGTGCGCGGCGAGGCGGGGCCTGCGGCGAGGCGCTCGAGCAGCCGGCAGGCAAGCGATGGAGCGGCCGGGGCAGCGTCGGACGCGGCGTCGGACAAAGTGCGGGGAGCCGTGGCCTGCGCCGGTTCGGGATGTTGTGCCGGCGGGGCGGGAGATGTCCCGGACTGCCGCAGGGCAGGAGCGGTTGCGGCCTCCGGAGCTTCGGGATGCGGCGTGTGCGGGGCGTTCTCTCCGGCTCCGGCCGGAGCCGTTGCAGCGGCTCCCGCCGCTTGCTCCGCCTCTTTCCGGGCGGCCTCCCGGGCGGCCCGTTTGCGGGCCAGGCAGAGGTCGCAAACCCCGCAGGGGGTGGCGTCGTCGGCCCCGAAGTAGCGTTCGAGCACGACGCTGCGGCACTCCTGCTCGTTGTCGGCGTAGGCGATCATCCGCTCGAAACGTTCGCGCATCAGCTCCTGCCGGCGGCGGTAGGTCTCGGGGGCGATGTAGAGGTCGGCGCGCGGCAGCCGCTCCTCGTTCAGGTAGAGGATCGGCGAGCGGTTCGAGGGGATGTAGCGGATCACGCGCAGCTGCCAGAGCAGCTTGAGCAGTTCGCGGACGCGGTCCACCGTGTAGCCGCTCCAGGCGGCCAGCTCGCCCTCGTCGATCGGCCGGAACTCGGTGAAGATCCCGTTGTAGAGGCGCAGCAGCGTCCGGATGAAGGGGTCGAGGTCGTCGCGGCGGATGCGCAGTTTGTAGAGTTCGTCGCGGCTGATGCAGAACATGATCCGCGCCGGGTTGTCCTGTGCGTCGGTCAGGGTCAGGTAGCCGTTCTGCTGCAGGAGCCTGAGGGCGCTCTGCACGGTCCCCGACCAGAGCCGCTCGCGGGCGCAGAAGTCGTGGAGGTTGAACAGGTAGGAGCATCCGCCCCCGTCGCCGATGCCGATGCGCAGGTAGGAGCAGACCCGCTCGTAGATCTCCTTGACCCGGTCGAGCGGCGGGAACTCCTGTTCGAAACGGCGGGCGATCCGCTCGCTGTCGTCCGACGCCACGAGCAGCAGGGCATAGGCCCTCGCGCCGTCGCGTCCGGCGCGCCCGGCCTCCTGGTAGTAGCTCTCGAGCGAGTCGCACAGGGCGTAGTGGACCACGAAGCGCACGTCGGGCTTGTCGATGCCCATGCCGAAGGCGTTCGTGGCGACCATCACGCGGACCTTGCCCGAGATCCACTCCTCCTGTCGCTGCGCCCGTTCGGCGTGTCCCAGCCCGCCGTGGTAGGCTGCGGCGGTGATCCCCTCCTCGCGGAGCAGTTCGGCGATCTGCTCGGTGCCTTCGCGCGTGCGCATGTAGACGATACCCGTTCCCGCGACGTTGCGGACCAGGCGCAGCAGCTGTCCGTTCTTGTCGTCGGTGTGGCGGACGCTGTACGAGAGGTTGGGCCGTGCGAAGCTGCTGCGCAGGATGTGGGGCTCGGCGAATTTCAGGTGGCGCATGATGTCCTCGGCCACGACCTTCGTCGCCGAGGCCGTGAGGGCCAGCACGGGAACCCCCGGCAGCCGTTCGCGCAACTCGGCGATCCGCAGGTAGGAGGGGCGGAAGTCGTAGCCCCACTGCGAGATGCAGTGGGCCTCATCGACGGCCAGCAGCGAGACGTTCATGCGCACGACGCGCAGGCGGAAGGCCTCGGTGGCCAGCCGCTCGGGGGCGACGTAGAGGAACTTCACGTCGCCGTAGACGCAGTTGTCGAGGGCGATGTCGATCTGGCGGGGCGAGAGCCCCGAGTGGATCGCCACGGAGGGAATGTTCCGCGCCCGGAGGCGGTCCACCTGGTCCTTCATCAGGGCGATGAGCGGCGTGACGACGATGCACAGCCCCTCGCGGGCCATCGTCGGGACCTGGTAGGTGAGCGACTTGCCGCCGCCCGTGGGCATGAGCGCCAGCGTGTCGCGCCCCTCCATGGCGGCGCGGACGATCTGCTCCTGCACGGGGCGGAACGACGTGAATCCCCAGTAGCGGTGCAAGGCCCCGTATATCTTCTCGCCGAGAGCGTCCATACCGCAAAGGTAGGAATTTTTGGGAGGTTTCGGGAATTTTTCCTACATTTGCCCGAACTCGCACCGTTTCGACATGCGGATACGCAAGGAATACAGAGTCCGGGAGATGGCCGGAGAACGGATCGTCGTCGTGCCCGGCGCGGCGCACCCCGGGGCGGAAGGCCTCCCCTCCGACGGGGCCGGGGCAGATGCTGCGGCCCGTGAGGAGGCTCCGCGCGGGCGGATACGCCTGGTGGCGCTCAACGACTCGTCGTATTACCTGTGGGAGCGCCTCAGCGGCCGGGACTTCTCCGTCGAGGATGCCGCGCGCCTGCTGACCGAACGCTACGACGTCACCCCGCAGCGGGCCCGCCTCGATGCCGAGGCGTGGATCCGGCGGCTCGAAACGTGCGGAATCGTGGAACGATGAAGGGAACAAGGGGCATATCGCTTTGGCTGCTGGCCGTCTACCTCGTGGCGACGGCCGCCCTCTCCGTGGCAACGCTCACGTGCGAATGCGCGGTGCATGCCGGCGGCGGGGATTCGGCCTGTTGCACGCACTGTCCCCACCATGCTCCGGAACACGACGGCGTCTTGACGGGTGCCTGCTGCTGCGACCTGCACTCGATGGAGCCGTCGCTCTATGTCGCCCAGCTGACCGGTGCGGCCGAGCGCACCCTGCGCTCGGCGGTGACCGACCTGCCGCCGGCTCTCAACGGCGAGCCGATCCGGCCGGCCGAAACGCCGTGGTGGCGTCCTGCCGCCGCCGAGCGGCGCACCGGTGCGCTTCCGGAAGCCGCACTTGCGGCTGCGGGGCTTCGTGCACCTCCCGTATGGGTTTGAAAATCTGTGTGGAGCCGGCTTTATCTGAGCTGCTCCTTCAACCGGTTTTTCACCCATAACGGAACCAATCCATGCATATACGTCTTATTTCAGCAATCACTTTGCTCGCCCTCGGCGTGTGCGCTCCGCTGCGTGCGCAGGAGCTCCGGGGCGAGGTGCGCGATGCCGAGGGCCGTCCCCTCGCCGGAGCCTCGGTCTACTGGGCCGGGACGACGGTCGGGACCTCGGCCGACGGCGGGGGCGCCTTCCGGCTCCATCGCGTGAAGGGCCGCGAACTGCTCGTGGCCTCCTTTCTGGGGTATGTGAACGACACGCTGCGCGTCGATGCCGCGGCGCAGCAGGCCGCCTTCGGGCTTCGAGCCGAAGGGGTCGAACTGGAGGGCGTCGTGGTCGAGGCCGCGCAGAGCGGCAACTTCGTCAAGCGCGACGGCATCGTCAAGGGGGAGATGATCTCCTTTGCCGGGCTGTGCAAGATGGCCTGCTGCAACCTCGCGGAGTCGTTCGAGAACTCGGCCTCGGTCACCGTAGGCTACAGCGACGCCATCTCGGGTGCGCGGCAGATCAAGATGCTCGGGCTGGCCGGGACCTACACCCAGATCCTCGACGAGAACCGTCCGGTCATGCGGGGCTTGAGCGCCCCCTACGGGCTGAGTTACACGCCCGGCATGTGGCTCAACTCGATCCAGGTCTCGAAGGGCGTGGCCTCCGTCACGGCGGGGCACGACGCCATCACCGGACAGATCAACCTCGAACACCGCAAGCCGACGGACGAGGAGCGCCTCTTCGTGAACCTCTACCTCGACGACGAGTTGCGTCCCGAGGCCAACATCTCGACCGCCTTCCCCGTCTCGCGCGACGGCAAGTTCTCGAGTGTGCTGCTGCTCCACGGTTCGGCCGACACCGACGTGCGGAAGATGGACCACAACGGGGACGGCTTCCGCGACCTGCCGCGCACGGCGCAGTTCAACGTGGCCAACAAGTGGCTCTATGCGGCCGACAACGGCATGCAGATCCGCTGGGGTTGGAAGTATGTCGAGGAGAGCCGTCTGGGCGGCATGCTCGACTACCGCAACACGCGGTCGATGCGCGAGGCGATGGCCCGGGAGTGGGACTGGGAGCGGACAGGCGGCACGATGCCCCTCTACGGGTCGCACATCCGCAACCGCAACGCCAACGGCTATTTCAAACTGGGCATGCCCGTCGGGGCGTCGGTCTATGATGCCGATGCGCAGGACGAGAAGCGTTCGAACCTGGCCCTCGTCGCCGATTTCGACCACTTCGACGAGGAGGCCTATTTCGGACTGAACGACTATGCGGGCCGGCAGAACTCCGTGTCGGTCCAGGCGATGTACAACCACTACTTCACCTACCGGTCGTCGCTGAACGTCGGCGTGCAGTCCCGCCTGGACTACATCCGCGAGTCGCTCCTGAACCGCACGCCGTGGATCGACGGCCGCACACGGGCCGACTACGACTGGGACCGCAACGAGGAGGAGGTCGGCGCCTATGCCGAATACACCTATGCCGTCCGGGACCGGTTCTCGGTCGTGGCGGGACTCCGCGGCGACTACAACGCCTTCTACGACCGGTTTTTCCTGACGCCGCGCGGCCACGTGAAGTGGAACATCACCCCTTCGACGACGCTGCGTGCTTCGGCCGGGCTGGGCTACCGTTCGACGAACGTCCTCACGGACAACATCGGCATGCTCGCCACGGGGCGCGCCATCGTCGTCCCGGAGCTCGGCGACCTGGACCGTCTGGAGCAGGCGCTGACCGTGGGCGGCAGCCTGACGCAGACCTTCGGGCTCGTCGAGCCGGGCGATGCTACGCTGAGCTTCGACTACTTCCGCACGCAGTTCTTCCATGCGGTAGTGGTCGATCAGGAGTACGATCCCGAGACGATCCGCGTCTACGGCTCCTCGGGCCCCTCCTGGACGGATACCTACCAGATCGACTTCTCGTGGTCGCCCGTCGAGCGGCTCGACCTCTTCGCAACGTTCCGCTACACGGACAGCGAGATGACGATCCGGCGTTCAGACGGACGTCCGGTGCAGGTTGAGCGTCCGCTGGTCAGCCGCTACAAGACGCTGCTCAACATACAGTATGCCACGAAGTTCCGTCGCTGGGTGTTCGATGCCACGGCGCAGCTCAACGGTCCGGCCCGCATCCCGACGCAGACGGGCGACCTGGCCGACAGCCGCCATTCGCCCCGCTACCCGATGTTCTACGCGCAGGTGAGCCGCAAGGTGGGCCGCTTCGACATCTATGTCGGCTGCGAGAACATCGCCGACTACCGGCAGGAGGACCCGATTCTCAACTGGGAGAATCCCTACGACTACCGTTTCAACTCGATGAATGTCTGGGGTCCGCTCATGGGGCGGAAGTTCTATGCCGGCCTGCGTTTCAACCTCTACTGACCGTGTCAAACCGATAAAAAACAAAAAGAACGATGAAAAGAATCATGATTCTGTGTGCGGCGCTGCTTCTGTGCGCCGGGCTTGCGGAGGCTTCCGGAGCCGTGAAAAAGGAGAAGAAGGAGAAGGCGATCGTGACGACGGTCTTCGTGACCGATGTCGATTGCGCGCACTGCGTGGACAAGATCCTGAACAACGTGCCGACGCTCGGACGCGGCATCAAGGACGTGCAGGTGGACCTTCAGACGAAGGAGGTCACGGTCGTCTACGATGCTTCGAAAAACGACGATCGGACGATCGTCGAAGGGCTGGCCTCGCTCAAGGTGAAGGCCGAGCCCAAGGCGCAGGAGGCTCCTGCGCCGCAGGCGCGGAGGTGATTCCGCGTGCGGGGTTTGTATCCGGCGGCGGGAGGTTCCCTGTGGGGAGCCTCCCGCTGCTGTCCTGCGGCCGGCTCAGGTGCGGTCTTCGTTCCGTGCGACGGTCCGGGTATTGATCCGGCGGCGGATCAGCAGGCCGAGCAGGTGCAGGGCGAGGAAGAGCGCGGCGATGAGGATCATGCCGAGCAGCTGCAGACGCCCCTCGGCCGGCAGTTCCGGGAGGGGAATGGCGGGCAGTTCGATGCGGGACAGGCTCCCGGGCCCGGGCCACTCGAGGTGCCATTCGGGGGCGAGCCGGCGGAGGCTTGCGGCGATCAGCGCCCCGAAGAGGGCAATCCCGCCGGCGAGCAGCAGGGCGGTTTCGATCCGTTCGCGCCGACGGGCCTTGCGGCGGACGCGCTCCATCAGCCGGAGGGTGAATCCCTCCGGAAGCGGGGGCGGGGGCGCTTGCCGGAGCGCCCGGCGGATGGCATCATCGTTCGTTTTCATCGAGTTCTGTTTTTACCATCAGATACAGTTTCTTGCGGATGCGGTGCAGGCGCACCTTCACGTTGGCTTCGGTCGTCGCGGTGATCGAGGCGCATTCGGCCACCGTACACTCCTCGTAGTAGAAGAGCGTGACGAGCGCCCGCTCCTCGGGCGTGAGCCGTGCGATGGCGCGGTTGAGCGCCCCGAGCGACTCCTGCCGCTCGGCCCATGCCTCGAGCCGCTCCGGGGCATCGTCGGGCAGCAGGGCCAGCTGCCGCTCGTCGAAGTGCATCAGCGGATGCCGGCGCCGGGCGAAGGAGACGGCCGTGTTGCAGGCGATGCGGTGCAGCCACGTGGCGAAGGAGCTCCTGCCGCGGAAGTCGGCCAGCTTGGCAAAGGCCTTGAGCAGAACCTCCTGCGTCACCTCTTCGGCATCTTCGGGGTTGCCGACGATCCGGTAGACCAGGGCGTGGACCGCCCGGCCGTAACGGTCGGCCAGCAGGGCGAAGAGCTCGGTCTCGCCCTCGACGATACGTCGGATTACCTCTTCTTCGGGAAACATGGCTGTTCGTTAGACGTCCGGGCAGGGAAAAGGTTACAGCCTGCGGAGAAAAATTTCCCGGAGTGTAACCTTTGCCGCCGCGGTGCGTCTAAAAGGACAAAGATCGAAAATTTCACGAATGTCCAACTTAAAAAACACGGAAAAATCATGATGGATTTCATTGTGATCCCGCTTGTCGTGGGGATCATCACCTTCGGGGTCTACAAGTTCTTCGAACTGATCGTCTGCCGGCGCGAACGGCTCAATATCATCGACCGGCTCGAGTCATCGCAGCTGATCGACTACCTCAAGCAGGTGCCGATGGGGCTTCGCTACGGGGCTCCGGAGCCCTGCGAGGCTTCCGAGTACCGTCCCCGCGTCTCGACCGGCGGGCTGCGCGTGGGGTGTCTTCTGGCCGGTCTGGGACTGGGACTGGTGATCGGCATGTTGATGAAACCCTCGTTCGTACAGGACGACTGGAGCCTGTTCAGCGGGCTGTGCGGCGGCTTGGTGCTGCTGTGCGGCGGGGTGGGGTTGCTCGTCTCCTTCATCGTGGAGATGAGGCTCTCGCGCCGCAAGTAACCCTGCGGGAGGCCCTTTCGCTGAACCGCTCTGTTCTCTGACACTTCCTGCCCGCGTATGCCGCCGGTACACGCGGGCAGGAAGTGTCGTTTTTCGTGTACGGCGGTTTCCGGCCGGCGGAGGCGGATAATTCCGAAATAATCGTTACCTTTACATCGCGATCGCCCGGCTGCATTCCGCAGCGGATGCGCCGGCGTCGTCCGATGGCGGAATCCGCCGAAAAATGAAGTGCACATGAAAGGAATCGTCCTGGCCGGGGGCACGGGCACACGGCTCTATCCGATCACGAAGGGCGTGAGCAAACAGCTGCTCCCCATTTACGACAAACCGATGATCTACTATCCGCTCTCGGTGCTGATGCTGGCCGGAATCCGGGATATACTGGTGATCTCGACACCGGCCGACCTGCCGGGATTCCGCCGCCTGCTGGGCGACGGATCGGACTACGGCATCCGCCTGAGCTATGCCGAGCAGCCTTCGCCCGACGGACTTGCCCAGGCCTTCCTGATCGGCGAGGAGTTCATCGGCAACGACTCGGTGTGCCTGATCCTGGGTGACAACATCTTCCACGGCGCCGGTTTCTCGGCGATGCTCCGCGAGGCGGTGCTCCGCGCGGAGGAGCAGGGGCGTGCCACCGTCTTCGGATACTGGGTGGACGATCCCGAGCGGTACGGCGTTGCGGAGTTCGATGCCGCGGGGCATTGCCTGTCGATCGAGGAGAAGCCCGCGCATCCGAAGTCGAACTATGCGGTCGTGGGGCTCTACTTCTATCCCAACGAGGTGATCGCGGTGGCCCGGGGCGTGAAGCCCTCGGCGCGCGGCGAGCTGGAGATCACCAGTGTGAACCAGACCTTCCTCGAGGCGGGACGCCTGCATGTGGAGCCCCTTCCGCGCGGGTTTGCGTGGCTTGATACGGGAACGCATGACTCGCTGGCCGAGGCCTCGATCTTCGTGGAGGTCATCGAGAAGCGGCAGGGGCTGAAGATCGCCTGCCTGGAGGACATCGCCTACCGCAACGGCTGGATCTCGGACGAGCGGCTGCGGGCCGTGGCCCTTCCGATGGCAAAGAACCAGTACGGCCGGTATCTGCTCAGGATGCTGGACGAACACAAAAACGGAATGCGATGAAGGTCGTCGAAACGGCGATCCCCGGAGTCGTGCTGCTCGAGCCGGAGCTTCACGGCGACTTGCGGGGCTATTTTTTCGAGAGTTTCTCCCAGCGGGAGTTTCAGGCCAGGGTCTGCCGCACGACGTTCGTGCAGGACAACGAGTCGATGTCGCACTACGGCGTGGTGCGCGGGCTGCACTTCCAGTTGCCGCCCCATGCCCAGTCGAAACTCGTGCGCGTGGTGCGCGGCCGGGTGTGGGACGTGGCCGTCGATATCCGGCGCGGCTCCCCGACCTTCGGCCGCCACGTGGCCGTCGAACTCACGGAGGAGAACCGCCTGCAGCTCTTCATCCCGCGGGGATTTGCCCACGGCTTTGCGGTGCTGAGCCACGAGGCGGTGTTCCAGTACAAGTGCGACGCCTTCTACGCCCCCGGGTCGGAGGGGGCCGTGGCGTGGGATGATCCCGCGCTGGCCATTCCCTGGCCCCTCCCGGCCGACCGGATCGTGCTTTCGGACAAGGACCGCAGCCATCCGCTCCTTTCGCAGTGCGGGGCGCTGTTTGATTACCATACGGATTACTATGCTTGACATTCTGATTACGGGGGCCGGCGGGCAACTCGGGCGCGAGATGCAGCGCCTGAGCGCCGTGTCGCCCAACCATTACGTGGCCACGGACCTGCCCGAACTGGACATCACGGACCGTGACGCGGTGCTTCGCGCCGTCGGCAGGTCGGGGGCGCAGGTCATCGTGAACTGTGCGGCCTACACCGACGTGGAGCGCGCCGAGGAGGATGCCGCGGCGGCCGACCTCATCAACCACCGGGCGGCGGCCTACCTGGCCGAGGCGGCCCTCGAAACGGATGCCACGCTCATCCACGTCTCTACGGACTATGTCTTCGACGGCCGTTCGTGCGTGCCCTATACCGAGGAGGCTGCACCCGCGCCGCAAAGCGTCTACGGGCGGACGAAGCGCGCCGGGGAGGAGGCGGTCATCGCCTCGGGCTGCAAATACCTGATCTTCCGCACGGCCTGGCTCTACTCGGCCTGGGGCCGCAACTTCCTCAAGACGATGCTCCGCCTGACGGCCGAGCGCGAGACGCTGCGGGTGGTGTGCGACCAGGTCGGGACCCCGACCTATGCCGGGGACCTCGCGCTGGGGATCTTCTCGATCATCGAGAGCGGTCTTTATAAAGGCAGCGAGGGCATCTACCACTTTACCGACGAAGGGGTCTGCTCGTGGTACGACTTTGCGGTGGAGATCGCGGCGGCGGCCGGGCATACGCGCTGCCGCATCGAGCCGTGCCGCACGGAGGAGTACCCGACGCGGGCGGTGCGGCCCGCCTATTCGGTCCTCGATCGCAGCAAACTCAAACACACGTTCGGCATCGAGATTCCCCACTGGCGCGAGTCGATGCTCTACTGTCTGCGCCAGATCAGCCAAACCGAACCGGAACTGCTATGAAACGAACCATTCTGATTACCGGAGGCGCGGGCTTCATCGGGAGCCACGTGGTGCGCCTCTTCGTTAGAAAATACCCCGATTACCGGATCGTGAACCTCGACAAGCTGACCTATGCGGGCAACCTGGAGAACCTCCGGGACATTGAGCGCGAACCGAACTACCGGTTCGAGCGGGGCGACGTCTGCGACTTCGAGCGGATGCGTAGCCTCTTCCGTACATACGACGTAACGGGGGTGATCCACCTGGCTGCCGAGTCGCACGTGGACCGTTCGATCCGCGACCCGTTCACCTTCGCGCGCACGAACGTCATGGGAACGCTGGCGCTGCTGGAGGCCGCCCGGGAGTACTGGGACGGGAAGTGGGAGGGGAGGCTCTTCTACCACATCTCGACCGACGAGGTCTACGGCGCGCTGGCGCTGACCGATCCGGCGGGCGGTCCGCAGGGACGGGGCCCCTACGGCGGGGAGTTCTTCACCGAACGGACGAAGTACGACCCCCACAGCCCCTATTCGGCCTCGAAGGCCTCGTCCGACCACTTCGTGAGGGCCTACCACGACACCTACGGCATGCCGACGCTGGTGACCAACTGCTCGAACAACTACGGGCCCTACCAGTTTCCCGAAAAGCTGATCCCGCTCTTCATCAACAACATACGGAAATGCCGTCCGCTGCCCGTCTACGGCCGCGGCGAGAACGTCCGCGACTGGCTCTACGTCGAGGACCATGCGCGGGCGATCGACGTGATCTTCCACCGCGGACGGGCGGGCGAGACCTACAACATCGGCGGATTCAACGAGTGGCGGAACATCGATATCGTGCGGCTGCTGATTCGCACGGTGGACCGCATGTTGGGACGTCCGGAAGGGGCGTCCGACGGGCTGATCACCTACGTCGCCGACCGCAAGGGCCACGACCTGCGCTACGCCATCGACTCGCGGAAGCTGCAGCGCGAACTGGGCTGGGAGCCCTCGCTGCAGTTCGAGGAGGGGATCGAGCGCACGGTGCGCTGGTACCTCGAGAACGGCGAGTGGATGGACCGCGTCACCTCGGGGGCCTATGCCGACTACTACGAATCGATGTACGGGGGACGCTGACGCCCGGACCGGGCCTTTCGTCTGTCCGGCCCGCGGTCGGGCGAAGCCGCCCCATCGGCCGGGAATCCGGTTGAGGCCGGTCGTGCCGGCCGGTCGGGGGCGGTTTATTCCATCGGTCGGATGCGGACCTCGGTCACCCCTTCCAGTTCGCTGACCAGGCGGTCGAGGTCGGTCTTCTCCTCGACCTGCCCGTAGTGGTAGGGGTAGAAGATCGCCGGGCTGAGCGCCTTGACGGCCTGTACGGCCTGATCGACGGTCATCGTATAGGGTTGGTTTACCGGCAGGAAGGCGATGTCGATGTTGCGCAGTGCCTTCAGTTCGGGCGTGGGCTCCGTGTCGCCGGCGATGTAGATCCTCGTGCCGCCGACGGTGAGCACGTAGCCGCAGTCCTCGCGTGCGCGGGGATGGAACTGCCGGTGCTCCTGCGAGGTGTTGTAGGCTGCCACGGCCTCGACCTTCACCCCTTCGAGCGGCGTGGCTACGCTTCCCGGGCGCATCGTGTAGCAGTTCATCTCGAACGCCTCGGCCGATGTCCGGTCGCAGAGAATCTCGCTGCGGGGCGTGAGCAGCTCCTCGACGGCCGCGCGGTCCAGGTGGTCGTAGTGCGAGTGGGTGATGATGACCAGGTCGGCTTTCGGAAGCTGGTCATACCGGGCGCTGTCGGAGACCGGATCGACGTAGATGTACTTCCCGCCGACGCACAGCGACAGCGATGCGTGTTTGAAAAAGGTGATGGTGAATGTCGAACCGTCGCGCGCCGTGAACGTGTCGGACGGATAGGATACAGCCTTCGGACGGCTGCCGAAAAATGAACGTATCGACATACGGACGAATGGTTTAAACGTAAAAGTATCTCCAAGATAGTAAAAAAATCCGAATTATGCGTATCTTTGAGGCACCTGCGAGCGATTTTTTCCGCGGAAAGAAAATTTTTTGCAAATTTCCCTGCGGCCGTGCAGTAAAACTGCCGCAGGTACGTTTATGAAGTGAAATTAACCTTTTTTATATTGATTCAGATGAAGAAGATTATTGCCACGATGGCACTGGCGGCTCTTGCCTTGACGGGCTGCATCAAAGGAAGTGAGGGTGTGAGCGAAGAGTACAAGCGCGTCCAGGGCGGTATCATGATCTATAATTCGGTGACGGCCATGCAGAACGTGGCCATGCAGCCGGCCAATGCGGGTATCCGCCTGGCGATCCTGCTGGCCGAGGCCGAGAAGCAGATCGCCGCAAGCGAGACGCCCGATGCCCCGATCACGGCCGATTACCTGAAGAACCTTACCGTGAAGATCTACGGCGCGACGAGTGACATCAAACTGCAGGCGATGTTGTTCGGCGACCTGACGACGATCGAGAAGACGAGCGACGGCTGGAAGATCAACTACGGAAGCAGCCAGCAGCAGGCCGACGGCTTTATCCTGTCGGGTTCGCTGCAGGTCATCACGGGCGAAGCCGATCAGCTGATGGATGCAACGGGCGAGGCCTCGGCCTGGAAGGTGATGATGCTCGAGGGTTTCGGCGTATCGTCCTATTCGTCCTACGGCTCGACGACGGCCGATTTCGTGATGGGTACGTCGGATCTCGAGAACCCGCGGGCCAACATGACCCTGCTCTACTACAGCGGCGCCGGCAGCTATTCGATCTCGCTTGCCGGCATCCAGGCCTGGTTCAAGGGATCGGAGCAGTTCAAGTCGAACTGGAGCAGCGTCATGACGCTCACGCCCGGCTCGGACAACGGCAGTCTGGCGATCTCGGATACCGAGAGCGACAGCGGCGAGGAGATCAAGGATTTCAAGGTATCGGGTACGGCTTCGGGCGACTCGTTCTACGCTACGGCTACGGAGCTCGGCTCGCTGCGGTTCAGCTACCGCCTGACCGACGGCCAGTACCGCCGCATCATCAAGAGCAGTTCGGTGTCGTCCGGCTATGGAGCCTATGCCCAGATCGTGAGCGGCACGCAGGAGTGTTCGATTACCTCGCCTGCCGGCGACTACAACATCGAGACCTATCCCTCGCCGACGGTCGAGTATGTATGGACGCTCTCGGGCAATTACCTGAGCGTGTCGGTTCAGTACAACGGTTTCGTCTATTCGAACTGATTCCGGTCTGAGGTGTGATCTGCGGGCGGTGACCTTTCGGGTTGCCGCCCTTTTTGTTGTCCGGGCCTGTCGTCAGTAACCGGGCGTGAGGCTGGAGTCGGGTGGCCGGAGCGGAGCGGTTCGGCGGATTACTGCTCTTTGTTGTCCGTGTGTCCGAGGCGCATGACCGAGGGAATGCAGAAGGCACAGAACCCCAGCAGGCAGATGACCGCGCCGGCAAGGACGAACGTGCGGGTGATGCCTACCTCGTCGGCCAGGAACCCCGTGGCCAGCAGCCCGAGGGTCGAGGGGAGCAGGCCGAAACTGTAGTAGAGCGACATGACGCGCCCCAGGACGCCCGCATCGATCCGGCTCTGGACCACCGAGATGAACGAGGCGTTGAAGACGCTGCTCGAGATGCCGGCTGCGGCCGTCAGCAGGGTGAAGCAGACGAATCCCGAGGCGGGCAGCAGGCCCGAGAGCAGGAACGACAGGCCGACCACAAGGTACATCAGGTTGATCAGCACGATGCGGCTGACGCGGTATTTGCGGATGCCCATGATGGCGCCGCCGAGCAGCGCGCCTCCTCCCCAGACGATCTCCACGAGGCTCATCTCCGCTGCTCCGCCTCCGAAGTGGCGGAGCGTCATGAGCGGGAAGAGTACGCCGACGGGCATGATGAAGAACCATACGGCGATGGCCAGCGTGAAGAGCCAGCCCATGCCGGGAGTGGCGTGCATGGCGGCGAATCCTTCGCGGAATTCGCGCCACAGGTCGGGACGGCGCGTGCTCCGTTCCGGGTTGGGGATACGGACGAAGAGCAGGGCCGTGCAGGCGGCGACGGCGCCGATGACGTCGAGCAGCAGGATGTTGCCGATCGACGAGAGGTTGAGCAGCAGGGCGCCCAGTGCCGGCCCGGCGATGTCGGAGAACGAGACGATGATCTGATTGACCCCGGCGATGCGCGTGAATTCCGCCTCGGGGGCCAGCATCGGCACTGAGGCCTGCATGGCCGGGCGGTGGAAGGCCGAGCCGGCCGAGCGGCATGCCAGCAGCAGGTAGACGTGCCACATCTCCGCGCGGCCTGTCCAGAAGAGCACGGCGAGCAGCAACGTGCAGAGGGCGATGAACAGGTCGGAGGCGATCATCGTGCTGCGGCGGTCCCAGCGGTCGATGTAGATGCCCACGACGGGACCGAGGAGCGACTGCGGCAGCATGCCGGAGATGGCCGCCAGGGCCAGAACCTCGGCCGAGCCCGTTTCGAGGCTCATCCAGAAGATTACGGCGTAGGCGACGATCGAGCTGGTAAGGATCGAGACGAACTGTCCGCTCCAGATGATGCCGAATGTCTTTTTCCAGTTCTCCATGCGTTTGTTCCTCTGTGCGGCGCGTCCGCGGCGGGGACGGCTGCGAGTAAAAAAGGCGGACACCGTGAAGTGTCCGCCCGCTTGATCCCTCGCGGGGAGGGACTATTTAACTGCGTTAACTATTGCCTCGAATGCCTTCGGCTCGTTCATTGCGAGGTCGGCCAGAACCTTGCGGTTCAGGGCAATACCCTTGGCGTTGAGCTTGCCGATGAATTGCGAATAGGTCATTCCCTGCGCGCGGACGGCGGCGTTGATACGCGTGATCCACAGCGAGCGGAAGGTCCTCTTCTTGAGCTGGCGGTGCGCATAGGCGAACTGCAAACCCTTCTCGACCGTATTTTTCGCAACGGTCCAAACGTTTCCCCTTGAACCAAAGTTACCCTTGGCAAGTTTCAAAACTTTCTTTCTACGTGCGCGTGACGCAACTGCGTTTACTGAACGTGGCATACTGATAAGTTTTTGAAGAGCTGTCAGCGACGCGGTTCTCCCGCGTTCTTCGGGGCTGAGTCGCTCCGGTTGTTAAAAAAGGTTACTGCAGGTCGGAATTACTTGACGAGCAGGTTCTTGATTTTGGCCTCGTCGGCCGCAGAAACGATACCCGAATAGCAGAGGTTGCGCTTCTGTTTCGTCGTCTTTTTGGTCAGGATGTGACTGTGATAAGCGTGTTTGCGCTTGATCTTTCCTGTGCCGGTGAAGGTAAAACGCTTCTTCGCAGCGGCATTGGTTTTCATTTTCGGCATTGTCGTAAACAGTTAATTAGTTAAACATAGCCTGCAAAAGTACGAATTTTTTTGCATCGTGCAACCTCTTCGGGCGATTTTCTTTGAAAATCCGGATATTTTCGTATATTTGTAGTAACATCAAAACATGCAATCGGCCATGAAGGGAATCGCTTGTCTGGGATTGCTCGCGGCGCTCTGCTCGGTGCGGGGCGCGGCAGCGCAGGAGCCGGCGCGACATGCCGTCGGACTCGAATTGAGGGGCGATACGATGATCTATCGCTCGGTAGCTCTTCCTTGCCGACACGGGGCCGGCAACCACGTCTGGAGCGGCTATGCCTACGAGCCGTGGACGCCGGCACAGAAGGTTTTCGCCCTGTCGAAGTTCTGGTCGGAGGCCCGGCGCAACTACGTCCGTATGGACCGTGTGGGGACCGAACGCTGGGATTCGCTCTATCTGTCGCTCATCGAGCCGGCGCGTCAGACGCGCAACGACGACGAATTCTACCGGATTATGCAGTATTTCTGCGCTTTCCTCGAAGATGAACATACCTTTGTGACCGTAGATCGCAACTATCCCCAGTCGGCCGAGAGCTTCGGTGATGGCTGGGTACTCTCGTTCGTCACGATCGACGGGCGCGTCATTGTGAACGAGGTGGCGCGCGCAAAGGCTGCCGAGGTGCCTCCCGGTTCGGAGGTGGTCTCCGTGGACGGACGTCCGGCTGCCGAATGCCTTGCCGAGGCGATGTCCCGCGTATCGGCATCGAACGAGCGTGCACGTCGCTTCAAGGCGGCCGGCGAGTTGCTGCGCGGTCTGGCCGGCACGGAGCATGATGTCGAGTTCCGTCGTCCCGACGGTTCGTCCTTCCGCGTGCGGCTGGTCAATGCCAGCGGAGAATATGGCGATTCGGACCTGGTTTCGTTGCCCGGACGCGACCGCAGGAGTCTCCGGGAACCGTTCCGCCTTGAGTGGTATCCGGGTGACGTGGCCTACGTGAAACTCGGTTCGTTCCGCCCGGGTTCGGCGGTCAAGGCTTTCCACGATGCCTTCCCTGAGATTCAGGGGCGTGCACGAAAACTGATCCTCGACCTGCGCGGCAACAACGGGGGGCGCAACCGTGTGGCGGCACACATCATGGCGCACTTCACCCGTGATACGCTGCTGTGCGAAGGTATGTGGCGGACCCGCACCTATCATGCGGCCTACGCTTCGTGGGGCGCTCAGGCCGAGGCAAAAGACACAGTGGCCAATCCGCCCGTGCGTGCCGGGTTCGAGAACTACCACGGTCTGGCTCTGTCGGAGCCCAGTCCGCGCGAATTCCGCTATGCCCCCGACCACGAGGCTTTGGTGGTTCCGACCGTGATACTGACCGATGCCGGGACTTGCTCGTCGGCCGAGAACTTCCTGATCATGGCCGACGGTCAGCCCCACATGACGCGTATCGGCTCGGCCACCTCCGGGTGTACGGCGAGCCCCGTCGTCTATGAGTTGATTCCGGGCATGCGTTGCGGAATCTGCACGCGCGAGGTGCGTTTCCCCGACGGCCGCGAGTATGTCGGTACCGGAATTGCTCCCGATATCGAGGTGGTCCCGACGCTTGCCGACTGGCTTGAGGGGCGCGATCCCGTGTTGGAGCGGGCTTTGGCCTATCTTGCCGGCGAGTGACGGTCTCGGCCCTGTGTCTGAGCCTGCATGGGCAGGTTGCGGACGTTCGGCCGTTGGGGTGTGTTGTCTCCGGTGCCGCAGGGTTTATGGATGCTGCGGGCGTTCGGCTTTACCAATCGGGTGCCGGAGTCCGGACGGTCGCTGCGTGGCGCAGCAAGGTGATGGAAATGTATGTTTGAAGATGTGGACGAAACGATGGAGTGGAATTTTATCTTGCGGCTTTGTGTGGCGGGCCTTTGCGGTACGGTGATCGGCCTCGACCGGGAGTACCGGGTCAAGGATGCCGGCTTCCGCACCCATTTTCTGGTGGCCCTGGGCAGTGCGCTGATGATGATCGTCTCGCAATATGGCTTTGAGGGTTTTCTGGCCGACCACGACGGCACACGCTTCGATCCCGGGCGTATCGCCGCCCAGGTTGTGAGCGGCATCGGTTTCATCGGTGCCGGTACGATCATCATCCACCGGCAGTTGGTGCGCGGTCTGACTACGGCCGCAAGCCTTTGGGCGACGGCCGGTATCGGCCTGGCGGCCGGTGCCGAGATGTATGTGGTTGCCGGAGCGGCCACGCTGCTGACGCTCTTCGGCCTGGAGGTGCTCACGCTCTTCTTCGGTGAACTGGGCCACCGCCGCACGATGATCGTCTTCTCGGCTGCGGACCGGGCGGCGATCGACGAGATGTTCAACCGGCTGCAATGCCGCGACTATTCGGTCGTCTCCTACGAGGTGGAGGCTTCGCGAACGCCCGAAGGGGTGGTTCACCGGGCTACGCTGGTGATCCGCTCCAAGGGTACCGCTTCGGAGGAGGGGTATATCGATCTGCTGCGCGGCAATCCCGATATTACGGTCGAGCGGATCGTGTGATCCGCCGTTGGCCGCATGCGGTCCCGTCCGGTCATGGGCGGGACTGTCTTTTGTGTCCGAATGTCTGTCAGAACCAGCGGCCGACCTCATCGAGCTGTGGGTCGCGGGCCATGTCGTTGGGGTTGGTCCCCGGCACACCTTCCGGAATCTGCTCGCCGAGCCGTTCGAAGAGTTCGGTCCAGAATGCGGGCATCGAGCCGTCCGGCGCGCGGAAATTCATCGGTCGGGCCGGAAAACGGGGACTCCCGTCCAGACGGCGGTAGCACTCCCAGACCAGTTCGCTGCAGTAGAGTTTGCCGTTGTCGGGACGGAACGAGTAGTCGTAAGGGAGTCCGAGCCGCTCCCGGGCCCGCTCGAGGGCCTGTGCCGTGCCGGTCGTGTCGCGCAACCGCATGGCGACCACGGCCGGTTGTCCGTCGATGCGTGCCGCGCGGTCGAGAAATTCCTGCATGGGGGTGATCTTGACGCCACCCTCCGAGGTGGCTTCCAGCACGCAGTCGGTGTCCCGGTCCGGTGTGAATATACCTACGTGCGTGAATGTGAGGTTGTTGTCTGATCTTGTGGCACAGTCGATGGCTTCGGTCATGTCCGATCCGCTCCCGGCCTGGAACAGCAGGTCTCCGGCCTGCAGTTCGGGAGGGCAGGGACGGCATGAAGCGCATGCAATAGCGATACTTATATATATAATGAATCGTCTCATGGTGGTCGTTTTAAATCCCGGACAAAGATATTAAAATAGTTTTACAATTAACCAATTGTATATTAGGTTGGTAGATATTTGTTTTGGGTGATGGTTGTAAAAAAGGGGTAAAAATATTTGGAAGATAAGGATAAAAGGATTTATCTTTGCAGCCGCTTTGGGAGATAAGGGATTCCCGGAGCGAGGGTTCTGAAGGAAATTTAAAAAGTTCTGAAAAATCTTTTGGATATTCAGAAAAAAGTTCTTACCTTTGCAGCCGCTTTGCTGAAGAGAGGATCTCTGGCGGGCGAAGAAAAAGGTTCTGAAAGTTTCTGAAAAAAATCTTGAAAAAGATTTGGTGGTTCAAAAAATAAGACTTACCTTTGCACCACTTTCCCGCTGAAAATCAGCGGACAGGACTGAGGGGTGATCTTAGGATCAACCTTCCGAGAACAGGAATCAGTTCTTATAGCAATATAACGAACGGCGTTCTTTGAAGTACTTGAGCAGCTATTAGTTTTTCCACTCTTGCAAGAGAGTGATTTCAAAACAATACCTTTGAGATTTGAGCTAAAGATTTAAAACGAAACATTTTATACAATGGAGAGTTTGATCCTGGCTCAGGATGAACGCTAGCGGCAGGCTTAACACATGCAAGTCGAGGGGCAGCGGGGTGTAGCAATACACTGCCGGCGACCGGCGCACGGGTGCGTAACGCGTATGCAACCTACCCATAACAGGGGCATAACACTGAGAAATTGGTACTAATTCCCCATAACATTCGAAGAGGCATCTCTTTGGGTTGAAAACTGCGGTGGTTATGGATGGGCATGCGTTGTATTAGCTAGTTGGTGAGGTAACGGCTCACCAAGGCGACGATACATAGGGGGACTGAGAGGTTAACCCCCCA